>Ga0210003_1000355_pt1 | contig 41102 bp, 37 predicted proteins | sample LantaG_FD_182804 | JGI IMG/M metagenome (GOLD analysis project Ga0210003, IMG submission 182804) | Deep subsurface microbial communities from Baltic Sea to uncover new lineages of life (NeLLi) - Landsort_02402 metaG (SPAdes) (version 2) | ecosystem: Environmental > Aquatic > Marine > Oceanic >...
GAAATCTCCTAACTTAAGGAAATTCAGATAGTCTATTGTCTTCGACTAATATCCGGAACTTTTAACTGTCGCCGGAAGGTAAGAATGATTGTCGCTGATAAAAAGTGCCCCGATTACGGAAAACGCAATGCAAATAATTTAACAGTGTGCGGCAAATTCGGCAAAAATGACCATATCCGCCTGCTATACTGTCGAACATGCAAACAGAGATTTTCCGAACGAAAAGGCACACCGCTGTTTCGTATGAAGCTTGACCAGAAGAAAGCTGTATCATTGCTGGAGCATATTTCTGAAAGTTGTGGGGTACGCAAAACCGGCCGTATGATCGGTGTGAATAAGAACACTGTGATGCGTTATTCACGCCTTGCCGGTGAACATGCCAAAATGCTTCATGATGAATTGGTCGCTTTTTCCCCCGAAGACAGTTGAGGCTCAATTCGATGAGAAATGGGCTTTTGTCGGTAAGAAGAAAAAGAATTGTAATGATACAGACCTCGCTGACAGTAAACAGGGAGATAACTGGGATCATGTGGCTTATGACCCTGAACATCGCTTGGTAGTCAGCGTTGTTCCTGGTAAACGCACAGCGAAAAATGTTGATAAACTTATGGCTGATTTCAGACAAAGAACTGGTGGTCGCATTATGAATCTTATGACCTCTGATGAGTATAAACCGTATAAAAAGGCTATTTCGAAGGCTTACGGCAAAAAAGTCGACTCGCCTGCTACGGGCAAACGAGGTCGTCCCAAAGGCTCTCGTATAGTTGCCGTAGAAGGCTTGAAATATGCTACCGTTCACAAGACACGAGACAAGGGACGGGTAGTTAAGATTGAATTGCGAACAATCTTTGGCAGCAAGACTGAGGTTCAGGCCGCGATAGAAGCCTCGGCGGTAAGCAATACGATTAACACGGCGTTTATAGAAAGACATAACGGCACTGACCGTAATCGCAATGCTCGAAAAGTTCGCAAAAGCTATTGTTTCTCTAAAGACTGGGATATGCATAATGCTATGACTTATTTTACAATGTATAGCTATAATTTTTGTTGGCCGGTACGAACGCTTCGTGTCCAGGATCAAAATGACCGATGGCACTCAAGAACACCTGCAATGATTGCAGGCTTGACCGATCATATCTGGTCTCTGGACGAATGGCTGACCTGTCCGGCCGTTCAACTACTATAAGACACAAGGTGGATTTGTAACCGGTCAGTTATGGGTGGTAACCTTTCTACGGCCTACTAAGCCTCAACATACTCGGAAGACCCGTTTTTCAGCATGGAAATGCGGTTTTTACCAAGTGTCAGCCGATCTCTACTTTATACGCGGGCAGGGATAATTTTTCCTAAAATAAGTTTTATCCCGTGGTTTTTCAACGATTCTCAGTTCAAATTTGTCACAGTCCCCGTATTTCTGTCCCACATGCTATTGCTTCTATTAACTCAAGTCCACACAGACCAAGCCCCCCCACATCTGTTGGCTGTATCACTCTTCTGATTGTGGCCTTTTTTTCAGCAAGAAACTATACTGCTGGGTGTTTGATTGCAAGGGATGGAGAAGTGCTTTGGGAGGGGCAGATAGGCAGCAATTTTGACCATTCAACAGCCTTGGTCCACCATCCCAAAGTCAATTTCTGGTGCACTTTGGTGCGCATGGGGATATTTGAAGAAAAGCAAAAAAATAAGCCCTTGCAAGTGCTTATCCTACAAGGACTTATAAACGAGGCCGATGGGGCTCGAACCCACAACCTTCGGATCGACAGTCCGATGCTCTAGCCAGTTGAGCTACGGCCCCTTTACTTTGCTAAACGTAGTATAGCAGTACATCAACTATCTTGTCAAACTTTTTTGAACAGAAAAATGTGACGAAAACGCCGAGTTGGGTTGGATGGTATTGCATTAAGAGCCAAAAGAACTGAAATCCTGTATTGGCACAGGCTATCCTTGACCGCAAATCCCCCAAGTCGACAAAGTCTATGAGATGATGGTACTGGGTGATGATGAGCACTTTTTCGGCTTCGGAGCGTACAATCATCCGCTCGATATGCGAGGTGATACCATTACATGTACATGCAGCGCCACCGAACTCCAGAGCAAGTCAAGATCCGGCGGTTTCCCCGTGCCATTTTTTTTAGTACACGCGGTTACGGTGATATTGTCGACAAACCAATTCTTCCAGCCAAATGGATTTTCGGACATTTCCAGTGCAAATGCCGGATAAAAACGCCTACGATGCCGCTGGCCGTGACGGGTACTATGGGCCGGGCTGTTTCTATGGCTTACAGGACCTCCGAACCCTCAATATAAAAATCCCCAAATCCGCCCAATCGCACATCATCCGAATAGGTCGGATGCGTCAACAAGATGATATAGAAGGGTGCGGACTTCAGCGTGGCACAGCCACCCGCTCCGAGCGTACTGCCCGCACCCATCGCACGTCCTTAAAATGAGTATACCACAAGCCGAACTGAAAGTCTAACCAAAAAGTCCAGACACGCCGGGCAATCTCAACAATTGTCGCCTGCATCCTGGAGCCAGCCGCCATCTTACTTCAGCAGACTTACGTCGTAGCACAGCCCCCCAAACGACTGTTTTCGGACTTTTGTTCCACTCGTAAGGGATGTAACCGTGCTTTTTCGGGCGGTTCGAATTCTTCGCTTTATGTGACGGCGGCTTTTTGTATGGGCGTGACGATGTTACAGAGCCTGACCATCTTTGCCCGAATAATTACACAGGAATGCCGTTACAGGCAAAAAATCCGCAGACCCCCATTAAGCATGACAGTCCAAAAACCGATAATATATGCGTAGTGGAAGAGAACGTTTATGCTGCTATGAACGACTCTGCCTGGGGGGATGGTAACAGGCGACATCAGTAAAATTCGATTCCGCTAAAGTCAATAGTTAGATGGGGGTTCAAGTATTAAAAGCATCAAAGCTCTGCTCGGACTCAAGTTCGTAGCCATAGTTATTATTGCCGCGCTTCTGTACACGTACATGGTTAATCAAAAGCCTGCACCAACGCCCCGCGGAATGATAGAGGGGATACTCTATGCTTCCACTGGCTCATCAGTTGTTATTAACGGCCAGATACTGAAAGAGGGAGACATAATTTCCGGTGTAAAAGTCGTCAAAATAAACCGCGAAAAGGTAAACTTTCAAAAAGATAAAACACACTGGAGCCAGAGAATTCGCGAAGCCCCCAACATCATGTGGGAACAACCGTTGTAAACTCGATAAACTGCAAAAGGACGATGTTTCTACAGTGGTGACCCTGTCAGCCCTTCAGTCCGAGTGCTTTCTGGATTTCATCGTAAACCTTGCCTGAGCGGTATTTATTGCCGTAGCTGCCGACCTTGATGCTGAACTTCGTTAGATTTCCTTCACCGGGCTTGATGATTATTACAATCTTCTTGCCGTTTGCAGCTTTGCCGTCAATCCTGGCCGAGAAGACATCCTTGGCCTTGTCGGTAATTTCAATTTCCAGCACTTCCAGCGCTTTCACCGACGCCTTGTACACCGTCGTCATGTCCCGGTTCACCACCGCGTGAAGTCTGCTCCCTGAATAGACGGCAGCATTGGAACCGACGAGGGTGGGTGCCGAGCAGCTTACGAGAAACGCTGCCAACACGACAAGCATAGAATAAAGTGCGACCTTTTTTGCCATCATCTTCATGCTCCTTAAAAATATACCGTTTCGTACCTACTCGCTGTCTTATCGTCCAATAACACGGGATTCTCCACATTTTCCGCGACCCTCACTTCTTGATTAGCTCTTCAATGCCGATATCCATCAAAAAATCTTACTCCATCTTCTTTGCTCTCTGCCTCGACATGTTCCCCTATGATATACATAGCTGATTATTAGAGGTAAAACGCTGGTGGCCTCGGCATAGACCATCTGCTCGTAAACCGTGTCCACCTTACCCCATGACGATGCTTCCTTGAGGGTGGAACTCGAACACCCCCCATCCCGAGCATCAGCTACTGTAATCTGTACGGCATACTTATGCACCTCGGTGGCTTTTCCCATGACTTCGGCACATACCACGGTGTCCTGGGCAAAATTTTTCGGCACTCCTCCCCCAATCATAAACAAGCCTGAAATCGGGGATTTAATCTTAATCTCGGTCAACTCTCTGAAATCCTTCACCGAATCGATCGAAACATGATTTTCCTCACGTTCAGCCTGATGCAATACCAGACCGAAGCCGGCACTTGAATCTGAAAAAGCCGGGCAGAATATTGGCACATCATTTTCGTAGGCTGTTTGTACCAGCGAGTCTGGCTTCTCGGCATTGTTTATGAGATATTTGCCCATTTCCCTGATAAACTCTCTTGAAGAATAGGGTTTTGGCACAAGGGAATCGGCTATTTCTTTTATAGTGTTGTCGCACACCTGCAATTGCTCTTCGTCAATGAAGGTATCGTAAATCCGGTCGATATAAAGTTCTCTCAACTTCTTATCATCAACTAACGGCGTGCCTTTATAATGCTTAAAACCAAGGGCTTCGAAGAAATCCATATCAACAATGGAGGCTCCGGTAGCTACTATCACATCCACCATATTCTGCCTGACCATATCGACATAGATCTGCATACATCCTGCGGCACTTGTACTGCCGGCTAAACACAAGATAATTGTGCACTGGTCATCGGCTGCCATTAGATTAAGAATATCCGCCGCGCGTGCCGTATCTCGCGCCGTAAAAGACATATCTCTCATCGCTTCGATTATTTGGGTCGAATCAAATGACTTTATATCGATATGCCTTACGGGGTCTTTTAAAAAATCATTCTTTTCCATCTTGACCTTTGAACCTGTAGCTTAGCAGTTTATAAATAAGCTTCGCAGCCATAAAATCCGGGGCCTTATTATTGTCATCAGGGCATAGCTCAACAACATCAAAACCAACGATATTCTTATTGCTTGATACCGCCCTGAGTAACGCCAAAACATCGTACCACAACAATCCACCAGGTTCGGGTGTGCCGGTAGAAGGCATTACCGAAGGGTCAAAAACATCCAAATCTATGGTTATGTAAACATTATCTGAAAGCGTACCGTTCACTTTCTTAATCCAGTCCCTATTGTCGTGGATGTCCCTCGAAAAAAATGTTCTCGACCTGTCCATTAATCCCTTTTCGCTGGAATCCATACTTCTTACTCCAACCTGAACTATCGGGCACAACTCTTTGGCCCTGGCCATTACGCAGGCATGATTGTATTTTGAGCCGTTGTATTCGTTCCTTAAATCGGCGTGAGCATCCAGCTGTAAAATACTTATATCTCCGCAGTGTTCTGCATGGGCCCGGATAGAGCCGATACTGACCGAATGTTCGCCGCCCACAACCACTGCAAACTTGTCTTTTCCAAGATAATACTCCACGGTCCCATTGACCGCATCAATCATCTCTTTCGGCGTAACCGCACCTTCTATTACCTCTTCAGTAAAAATACCCTCTTTATAAACTTCTGAATCTGTTTCAATATCATAAAGCTCCATATTGGCAGAAGCCGCTATTATCGCTGCCGGCCCTCTATCGGCGCCTTTGACCCATGTACTTGTTCCATCGTAGGCAACAGGAATGACCACTATGGCGGAGTTCTCAGGGTCGCCATATTCCTCGGGCACATACCCAAAATTAATCACCTCTTTCATAACACGTTAAATCCTATCCAAAATGCTCAATCAAACAAAAACATTGCCAACGCTAACGTTGTTGTCCACAACCCGCTTTGTCCCTTGGCGGTTTGGGTTATATTCGTGGTTTTAATAAACAGCCCTGTGGACTTGTACGCCTGCTCTTTTTCCGACCAGGCTTTATCAGGGTCCAATTCCATTCCTAACGTAGTCCCCAACATGCTGGCTGCCAGGTCTTCCGCCATATCCCCGGCCTGTTGGCAGTTCATGCCGTGGCTATGTACCTCGCTAAGGTATCCCCACTTGTCTGCATCTTTAGGAATCGCAATTCCTATCGAAGATGCCACCAGGCGCCCATGCTCGTTTGTATCCGCTCTGGCCATTACGCAAAAACTTATAGCTCCAGGGGTCAGCATTGTGATTCCTTTGTCCCTGCTGATGATTTTGCATTGTGGGGGCAAAATAGAGGATACCTGAACCAGGTTCTGCTGGGCGACACCGGCCTTTCGCAATGCCTGTTCGAAAGATTTCAACTGGTACCTGTCGCGGCCGACCCCTTTGGTCAAGAACACTTTACTTGGAACAAGATGATTCATTTAGCACTCCTGCATTTGGCATTCCTTATTACTCTAAACTATTAACAACATCAACATTTGCGGCAAAAAGTATACTGACATCGCGCAAATTGTCAACTAAGCCTGACAGATTATTTTCAACTGTTTCTCGCAACTGCTATATGTGCTTCGCAAGCTGCCCTCAAAATGACAACGCAGGCAGAATTCGCCGACACCTTCAATGTCCTGATTGGCTATCGTAAGAGCCGCCCGAAAAACAGGGTCAGGTTCGGCCTGAGACATCATCCCGCATAGGAAATGGCTAAACCGTACAATTGGATAGGTGCGGATAAATGGAGCCAATGGGATTCGAACCCACGACCTCTTGCATGCCATGCAAGCGCTCTCCCAACTGAGCTATGGCCCCGAAGTGCTATTATCCTAACACAAAAACCGGGCAGTGGCAAATAAATTTTCCACCTCCTAAACGCCAACCTGCGCAGGAGCCGGCAGAGACGGAAATGATTGTATTTTTGACGGCTATAAGGCTATAATCACAATGCCGCGTGTGGTTCTTGTCAATATCACTATGCCCAGTGAAATATGTTAAAGGTTAAAGAGTAAAAGCTTGGTTAAGAGAAAAAGGATATTCATAACCGGTCGTGTTCAGGGCGTGGGGTTTCGACCCGCTGTTTACCGGCTGGCATGCCAACGCGGACTTTCAGGCTTTGTCTGCAACGATACTAAGGGCGTAACAATCGAACTACAGGGACCGCAGGAGCGAATTGCCGACTTTCTCGACGTTCTTCAATCCGGCAAGATTACGCCGGCGGCCCAAATCGAATCCTGCACCTCATCAGACACGGCAGGCATCGAATCCGAAAGCGAATTTGTAATCAGACCCAGCGACTACGAGGGAACAGCCTTATCCGAGGTGACGGCTGATATGGCCGTCTGCAGAGACTGCCTGCGTGAGGTGCTGACACAGGGAGATTTTCGATTCAGATATCCCTTCATAAACTGCACCAATTGCGGGCCGAGATATTCGATAGTCAGAACCATACCTTATGACCGTCCCAACACCACCATGTCGGTCTTTCAGATGTGCCAGACCTGCGCCGCACAGTACGACGATGTTTTCGACCGTCGATTTCACGCCCAGCCTGTAGCATGTCAAACGTGCGGGCCTAAACTGACGCTTACCGACAACCGCGGCAAAACCATCGAATCCGACACCGACAAGGCAATCCATAAAACCGCTCGAATGCTTCTCAAAGGCAAAACTGTTGCGATAAAGGGGATAGGAGGATTTCATCTCGCCGTCGATGCACTGAACAATGAGGCCGTGCTGAGGCTCAGGCAGCGCAAAAAACGCGACCATAAGCCATTCGCCATGATGACCGATTCCGTAGATAAGGTAAAAAAATACGCCCTCGTGACTGAAGAGGCCGAGAAACTTCTGAAAACTGTGCAAAGCCCCATCGTTCTGCTGCCGATGCGTTCGGATTCACCAATAGCTCCGGCAGTCGCCGCAGGCGTAAAGACATACGGTTTTATGCTTTGCTACGCGCCGCTTCATTACCTGCTCTTCGATTGCGGCCTTGAAGTACTGGTGATGACCAGCGGCAATCTATCCGATGAGCCGCTGATATGTGACAATAACAAGGCACTGGAAAGACTTGGCGACGTCGTCGATGCCTTTTTAATGCACGACAGGGACATTTACAGGCAGGTCGATGACTCGATAGTACATTTTATAGATGATGAGCCGGCTCTGCTGCGGCGGGCCAGGGGTTATGTCCCCACCCCGCTTCGACTGCCTGAGGCTTGTACCAGTGACATATTTGCAGCCGGTTCCGACCTCAAAAATACGTTCTGCCTTGTCAAGAGCAATCAACTGATTTGCAGCGAACACATCGGCGATCTCGAAGATGCCGAGGCCTATCATCACTACCTCAACTCGATTGAGCATCTAAAACAGCTTTTCGAAGTTCAGCCTGAGGTTATTGTCTGTGATTCGCACCCTGCATATTTTTCAACGCAGAATGCACTTGCAATCGACAGTGTGCGAACCATCCAGGTACAGCATCATTGGGCGCATATCGCATCGGTGCTGGCAGAGCACAATTACACAGAACCGGTAATCGGCCTTGCATGTGACGGAACAGGCTACGGCACCGACGGCAAAATCTGGGGTTGCGAATGTATGATTGCCTCCATGCAGGGCTTCGAACGCTTCGGACACCTTGCGTATTATATGCTGCCAGGCGCAAATAAAGCGAGCAAGGAAGCTATTCGACCGGTACTTGGGCTTTTGCGGGCTGCCTATGGCGACGACCTTGACCAGCGGGATTTTGCCTGGTTGTTGGACCCGATTGAACCGGACGAAACCAAACGCCGCGTTATATGGCAGCAACTCGACAGAAAAATAAATACAACAGAAACATCAAGCCTTGGGCGGCTTTTCGATGCCGTTGCCGCGATGCTCGGCCTTGGCACTTATAATAATTTCGAAGCACAACTCCCGATGGCACTTGAAGCGATTGCCGAAGAAAAAATCGAACAAGGCTACAAAATCGAATTAAACACCTCTGCAAACGAACCGCTGCTGCTGGATGTGCGTAATATGGTCAAGCAGATGATTGCAGATATTCGCAATTCGGTACCCGCAGCGGTTGTCTCGGCCAAATTCCACAATGGCCTGTGCTGCGGCCTTGTGCAGATGGTCCAAAAAGCGAGCGAAAAAACCGACCTGAACACCATTGCGCTGAGCGGCGGCGTGTTCTGCAACCGTTATTTGACGAATCGTCTCATTAAACGCTTGAGAGATAACAATTTTAAGGTATTATTTAACCGTCTGTTCCCGTCGAATGACGGGGCAATATCTGTAGGACAGGCGGCAATAGCCGCTGACGTTGTTGCCCGCGGCTTATAAGTAAGCAGACATAGATTAGGTGACATAAAATATGTGTTTGGCGATACCTGCCAGAATAGTTGAACTCGAAGGTGATAATGCCGTTGTCGATGCGATGGGCAACCGCTGGCACGCGAGAACTACACTACTGCCGGAGGCCAAAATCGGAACACTCGTCCTGATCCACGCCGGTTTTGCCATATCGACCGTTGATGAGCAGGAAGCCAGAAAAACATGGGACCTTCTGGCTGAAATTGACGGCTTCGAGGAAACAAATAATAAGGTCTCTGGATAGTTATGCTCGACAGAATTTACAAAGCGCAGAAACTTATGAATGCCGCCTGCAACAAGTTAGGCCGACAAATCAACATAATGGAGGTCTGCGGTACACATACTGTATCATTATTCCGCAGCGGCATACGCTCGACCCTTCCGAAGAGATTGAAGCTTCTCTCGGGACCAGGTTGTCCCGTGTGCGTAACAGACCAGGGCTACATCGACACCGTCCTGCGACTGGCCGACGAGAAGGATGTCATAATCGCAACCTACGGGGACATGATTCGAGTGCCGGGCAAAAATGCCTCGCTCGAAACCAAAAAAGTAACCGCCGACGTCAGGGTCGTTTTCAGCAGCGCCGACGCCCTGGAGTTGGCAAGCGAGAACCCCGAAAAAAGAGTCGTCTTTGTCGCCGTCGGATTCGAGACGACCGCCCCTGCCACTGCCGTTGTCGTCGAAGAAGCCGCCGAGCGAAACATTGAAAATTTCTTCATCCTAAGCGGACACAAGCTGGTCGTCCCTGCGATGCGAGCGCTTCTTGCCGAGAAAAACGACAAAATCGATGCATTCCTCTGCCCTGGACACGTCAGCGTAATCATCGGCTACGAAGCATTTTCTGAAATCGTACGGGACTTTAATCGTCCATGTGTTGTGGCCGGCTTCGAACCCATGCAGATAATCGAAGCCATTGCTGAAATCTGCCGACAGCTCGAACAAGGCACACCGCAATTGAAGTCGATTTACTCCGCGGTTGTGACCGAACACGGCAACATCACCGCACAAAAGGCCATCGCAGAATGTTTCGACGCGGTAGACGGATATTGGCGAGGCCTCGGCAGCATAGAAAAAAGTACCCTGAAACTTAAAGACAAGTACAGCCAATTCGACGCATTAACGGAATTCGGCATAACTGAGACCGTTGCCGAGGATAACACAGGATGTCGATGTGGCGAAGTATTGTGCGGCCTGATAGACCCGCCGCAGTGCAAATTGTTCGGACGCGGATGTGTCCCCGAAGAACCGATCGGGCCATGCATGGTCAGCTCCGAAGGGGCCTGCGCGGCGTGGTACAAATATGGGCGTAAGAAAAAAACGTAATTGATAATGCCGGCAAACAATAACAAAATCTTACTCGCCCATGGAGGCGGGGGACAACTAAGCAGTGATTTAATCCGTCGATTTATCCTTGCCAACTTCGATAACGACATCCTTTCGGAGCTTGGCGATTCCGCCTCGCTCAATCTTGGTACGAACTCGATTTGCTTTACAACCGACAGCTATGTCGTCAAGCCCCTGTTTTTTAACGGCGGTGATATAGGCAAACTCGCCGTCTGCGGAACTGTAAACGACCTGGCCGTCGCGGGGGCAAGGCCTATCGCTATTTCCCTGTCTTTGATACTCGAAGAAGGACTCGAGTTCGACGTCCTCGATAGAATCCTGAAAAGCACCGCCCAGGCCGCAAAGCAGAGCAATGTGAAAATCGTTACCGGTGACACGAAAACGGTCGAAGCAGGTTCAGCCGACCGCATATTCATAAACACCGCCGGCATCGGCGAGAAACTCAACGGCGTCCAATTGGGCTTCGACAAAATTGCCCCGGGAGATAAAATAATCATAAACGGAACGATAGGCGACCACGGCATGACGGTAATTTCTCAGAGGAAGGGCATCAGTTTTGACTCACCAATGCAAAGTGACTGCGCCCCACTGGCAGAGTTGACGTGCGAACTGCTGCAGAAAACAGACGGGGTAAAGTTTATGCGGGACCCAACGCGGGGAGGGCTGGCTGCAACACTCAACGAAATCACCACCGGCAGCGGCTTGAGCATGAATATTCGCGAAACAGAGATACCGGTCAACCCCATTGTGCAGGTCGCTGCCGACATGCTCGGATTCGACCTTCTCACAATCGCAAATGAAGGAAAGTTCGTCGCGGTCGTCTCACCCGAAGCGACAGAAACGTGCCTGAACATTTGCCAAAGCCACCGCCTTGGAAAGGCCGCTGCCGTAATCGGCGAAATCGTCGAAACTCGAGATGTACCTTTAGTGGAACTAACAACAAAAATCGGCGGCACAAGAATCGTTGCCATGCCCTACGGACGCCAATTACCGAGGATTTGCTGATGCACGAAGCGATGGTAGCGCACAGTTTGTTGGCTGCAATAGCCGCCGAAGCCACAAAGCAAAAAGCCAAACCAGTCAGCGCGAGTCTAAGCTGTGGTGAGCTTCACACCATTAACGACGAAGCATTGTGTTTCGCCTTCGAGGCCATCGCCGTGGGCACACCCTGTCAGGGCGTAAAACTGCAAATCGTACACAAACCCATACAGGCTAAATGCAAAAACTGCGGTGAGGTGTTTGAGATTGATATTGCCGTCTTGAAATGTACCGCCTGCCAAGGCGGCGATTTCGACCTGATGCCCGATTCTCCACTGCTGCTTGAAGAGATAGAATTTGAAACGGAGTGATGCAATGTACAAAGTTAGTATCGGTAAAAAAATCCTGAGTGCCAACGAGAAATATGCATTTGAAAACAGCCGAATCTTGGCAGAGCAAAAAAAACTCTGTCTTAACCTAATATCTTCTCCAGGTTCGGGCAAAACCACAATCCTGGCCAGAACGATAAGCGAATTGAAACACGACCTCAGAATCGGTGTTATCGAAGGTGACCTTCGAACCGACATAGACGCCGAGAAAATCAGAGCAACAGGAGCACCGGCAATTCAAATAGAAACCGGCGGCGCATGTCATTTGTCCGCTGCACAGATTAGTCGCGGACTCAGCAGCCTGCCAATCAAAGATCTCGATCTCGTCTTCATAGAAAACGTCGGCAACCTTGTTTGCCCTTCCGCCTTTGAGTTGGGAGAAAACGCAAAGATCGTTGTCCTCTCGGTGCCCGAAGGCGACGACAAGCCGGCCAAGTATCCCGGCATTTTTGCCAGGTCAAAGGTCCTGTTGATAAACAAGATCGATATGCTAACCACTGGGGCGTTGGTCGATTTCGACGTCGAGCGAGTCAAGGCCGACGCCCGCAAACTGAACCAAAACATCATGATTTTCCCCGTCTCAGCCAAAACCGGCGAAGGAATGCCCGCATGGTACGACTGGCTCAAAGACTCTGTTCACAATCTCAGCTAAGATGGCTCCTCAAGCCTGTACAATGTGTGCCCGCTTATGTATTTCGCCACCGCAGGAGCCAGCACTTCACTCACATCCTCACCGCCGCAAAGCCTGCTGCGAATCTCGGTGCTGCTGATATCAATCAATGGTGTCGCAATAACGTTTCGCCGCAGCTTCTCGACTTGTTGCACCCCCCACAGAAGTTCGAACTGTTCGAAATCGGGCTTCTCACAGCCCGCCCTGAACATGGTGCACAAATCGCATCGGTCAAGAAGCTCCTCGACACGATACCACTGCGGCAAATCGTCAATGCAGTCGGCACCCATCAACCAGCATATCGAAATTTCATTGCCCAACTTCTCCTCAAAATGCATGACCGTTTCCAGCGTATAACTCGGACCCGGCTTACGAAGCTCGTAGTCGCTTACATCAAACTTATCGTTACCTTCAATCGCAAGAGAAATCATGTTGAGTCGATCTTCATCGGATGCAATCGGAAAACACTTCTTAAGAGGTGAACGCCTGGCCGGCACAAACAAAACTTTCTCAGCACCTAAGTGCTCAACCGCAGCAGAGGCAACGGTTGTGTGACCGAGATGTACCGGGTCGAACGTGCCGCCCAACAATGCAATTTTTCGTTTCAACATAATTACTAACAGCTAAATTGTGCGTTTCTCAAATTTTTTTATTCAACCTGAATCGTAAAAATTACACCGCAGAGAACTTGCAAAACATCAGAACTTTATAAAAGACTAACAACCAAAATGAATCCATCGACGCACGCAATGTCACCGCAATGCAAACCGTAACAAAACCGTAAACCACTCAATTACCCCTTCAAACACCCGAAAACAAACAAACAGTAAAACACGCAATCCTTAACATAATCAACTATGCGCAACCTTTTATTAACTTTCATGAGAAAAAGTTCAACATCATATTACATTGCACATCATTTTAGCTCCATCATAATAAACAAAATGACACGCAGTGTAAAAGCCTAATACCCAAAAAACTATGAAGTATTCTTTAACTTACGGACGATAAAAAGTATAACAATATCAATTTGTGTTTTGCGTAATTTGTTTGACAAACTTTATTGGTGTTAGTTAGCATTAGGATGTTTTGGAAAAAGAAAATCGAAGCCATCTAATCAGCCGAAAGGAGGTGGTAAAAAATGGCGAAGAAAAAAGCTAAGAAGAAAGTTGCGAAGAAAAAAGTAGCGAAGAAGAAAGCTAAGAAAAAAGCAACTAAGAAGAAAGCAACTAAGAAAAAAGCAACCAAGAAGAAAAAAAAGAAATAGCGTAAAGCCTTAGCCACACGCCTGTGCTTTCAATAAAATGCGGGTCTTTGGCGGCAAACCGGTGAAAATCCGGTAACGACAAATTACGCGAATATGGAAGGTTTGCCGGTAGCGGTTGAACCTTCCATTTTTTTATGTCCAAAAGGCAAAACACCCTCTGCAGCCAACAATCATACCGCCTCGCCGGAAAAGACCGTTTTTACACCGTCTGACTACTTGCAAGTCAGCCCGAAATCCTTATAGTAGAGGGCCTTAATGCTCGTACATAAATGAATTCTAAGGGGCCGTTTTGCAACCCTGCTGCATCACAGCCCGCGTCAATTACCGCTGAACGAAAGAGAAAAATTATGGACCACTTCAACTACTGCAACGGAAAACTGTTGGCCGAGGACGTGGATGTCGAAACCATCGCCGCCGCCGTCGGAACGCCCGCATACATTTACAGCAAGGCAACGTTCCTCGACCATCTGCACAAAATCCAAAAGGCCTACGGCGACCTCGATACGACAATCTGCTATTCTGTCAAAGCTTGCGGCAATATCAACATACTAAAGTTCATGGCCCAGGCCGGCAGCGGATTCGACATCGTCAGTGGCGGCGAACTCTACCGAGTCCTGCAGGCAGGCGGCAATCCATCAAAAGTTGTCTACGCCGGCGTGGGCAAGACGGACACCGAAGTCATCGAGGCATTGAACGCGGGCATCGACTACTTCAATATCGAATCGGAGCAGGAACTTCAAAACCTTATCCGCCTGACCAAACAAAACAGCAACCTTATAAGCGAACGCCCGAAAGCCGCTCTTCGTGTCAACCCTGATGTTAATTACAAAACTCACGCATTCATAGCAACCGGAAAAAAGGAAACAAAGTTCGGCGTGGATATTGAGCGGGCATTGAAAACCTTCGCAGATTACGGGAACAACGACGCGGTCAACCTTTGCGCGATACACGTGCACCTCGGTTCCGGAGGAAAAACAACCGACCCCTATGTTGACGCCGTCAAAAAAATGCTTCCGCTTATCAGCGAATTACGACGCCGAGGTCACACAGTCGAAGCTCTCGACCTTGGTGGCGGTTACGGTGCCGACTATGAGTCCAACACCGTACCTTCGGCAGCCGACTACGCTGCGGCAATTGTGCCTCTCCTAAAAGATAAGAACCTAAAGCTCATCCTGGAACCCGGAAAGAGTATCTGCGCCAACGCAGGGATATTGCTCACCAGGGTTCTTTTTACCAAGCAGGGAGGACGCAAAAAGTTCGTAATTGTCGACGCGGGCATGAACGACATGATTCGGCCGGCTCTGTACGACGCATTTCATTTCATCTGGCCGGCGAAGGTTGACCGCGAACTTGTGCCAAAACAGCGAAGCAAAGATTTGCAGCTTGATGGAACCGAAGTAGTTGATGTAGTTGGCCCTATCTGCGAATCCGGCGACTTCTTCGCAAAGAACCGCCCGCTGCCGCCGGTCAAAAGGGGGGACTTGCTGGCTGTTTTCACCACGGGAGCCTACGGTTTCACGATGAGCTGCAACTATAACGCCCGCCGACTCTCAGCAGAGGTACTTGTCGATGGTAACGATTTCTCCGTAATAAGAAAACGTCAAACCTACGAAAACTTAATTACAGGAGAAAACTAACTCTAAACCCACGGCGTTTCTGCAATAATCCTGAAATTACGTTGCCCTAAACCCTCTCTTGCACTAACATCTCCATCAGCTATGGTCCGCCTAAACTGCGCCGATTACTCGGGATGGCCCTTTAATGATAAAAGCTAATACGTTTCTCGATGTCCGGAAATTCCTCGCACCGGATGGTCCCATCTCACAGTCGCTTGAAGGATTCGAACTCCGACACGAACAGATAGAGATGGCCTCTGCCGTCCAGCAGGCACTCCACAATGGCAGACATCTCGTCGTAGAAGCAGGCACAGGAGTCGGAAAAAGCTTCGCATACCTCGTACCTGCGATAGAACTCGTCGCCGGTAACCAGGCAAAAATCGTGGTCAGCACCTATACAATAACGCTTCAGGAGCAGCTAATCCGCAAGGATGTCCCCTTCCTCGCAGCCCTCATGCCGCGACAGTTCACCGCCGTGCTCGCAAAAGGAAGAGGAAACTACCTCTGCAAACGCCGACTCAACTTCGCATTAAGAATGCAGAAGAACCTCTTCGACAACACCGCAGCCGAACTCGAAAAAATCAAAGCCTGGGCCGATACCACCTCCGACGGCTCACTCAGCGATATGCATTACCAGCCCGCGCACGCAGCTTGGGACAAGGTCAACAGTGAGCACGGCAACTGCCGCGGAAGAAGGTGCCCGCACTTCGGCGACTGCTTTTACCGCCGTGCAAGAAGACGACTCGAATCCGCCGACATCATCGTCGTCAACCACGCCCTGCTCTTCAGCGATCTCGCATTGAAGAAAAATAACGTCTCACTCCTGCCGGACTATCGTTTCGTAATAATCGACGAAGCTCATAACATCGAGCACGTCGCAGAGGACCATTTCGGAATAAACATCACAAATCGAAGAGTCAGCTACATCCTCGATTCACTATACAACACACGAACACACAAGGGCCTACTCGCATATATCAACGCACACGATGTCATCGAAACAGTACGCCACACAGCCGCAAAAGCTCGAACTTTCTTCAAAACCATTCACACATGGTATGAACAAACCAGGGACGAAAACAACGGCAGATGTTACAAAAACTTCGTTGAAGACCCCCTCTCCGGATACTTTAACAACCTCAAAGCCGAACTCGCAACCATCGCCAAACAAACCGAGGATGCCGACCAGAAGTTTGAAATTCAGCGATTCGTTCACCTTTGTGACGACCTCGTTGCTGACTTGAAGGACTTCCTCACGCAGGAAAAACCCGATTATGTCTACTGGGTGGAGGCCGCAGGGCAAAAAACAAAAACCGTCCGACTCAGAAGCGCAGCGGTAAACGTCGGCGCCGACGTAAAAGCATGTCTCTTCGACAAGTACCAGTCCGTCATAATGACCAGCGCAACACTAAGCACCGAAGCTCACCCCGAAAAACATGGTTTCGACTTCTTCACCGGCAGAATCGGGCTTGACGATTTCGATGCGCTGAAACTCGGCTCATCATTCGACTATGAAAAGCAGGTCACCATCTACATCGAAAAAAACCTCCCACAACCAAACGACAAAGCCTTCATCGACGCGGCCGTCTCAAAACTAAAAACCTACCTTCACAAAACTTCCGCAAGGGCATTCGTACTTTTCACCAGCTATGCCATGCTACAACAAACCGCCGAAAAACTCTCCGACTGGCTCGCCGAAAACAACATCGAATTATTACAGCAGGGCTCAACAATCGACAGAACAAGGCTTCTCGCTCGCTTCAAGGCAGGACGAAAATCCGTACTCTTCGGAACCGACAGCTTCTGGCAGGGCGTCGATGTCCCCGGGCAGGCACTTTCGAACGTCATCATTGTCCGACTGCCCTTCGCCGTCCCCGATCAGCCGCTCCTCGCAGGAAGGCTCGAACAAATCAGGGACCAGGGTGGAAATCCATTTTTCGATTACCAACTGCCGTCGGCCGTCATAAAATTCAAACAGGGTTTTGGCCGCCTCATCCGCTCAAAAACAGACACCGGCATTGTCGTCATACTCGACAGCAGAATCCTCACAAAACCCTATGGCCAAAAATTCCTCAACGCCCTGCCAAAATGCAAAACCATCATCGCCGAATCCAGCGAATAACCCACCCGTTCAATCACCTCTATCGAACCAGCTCGCCGGATCCACCTTATAATAGCCACGCAGTTCATCATAAAGCTCCGGATGCCCCTTTTGCATCTGCCGCGATTTCTCAAAAAACGCCTCCGTTGCCACCGCAAAAAACTCCGCCGGATTCGTCGCACCATATTTATCCAGAACCGTCCTCCTGTATTGCTTCTTGTTCTTGCACAGAGCTTCATATTCATCACTCAGAACACGCCCCCACGCCGCGTAGCTCGACCGACTTTCCAGAATCGGCGCACCGTCGGCTGCACCGTCCTCCTGGTCCAACTGGTGAGAAAATTCATGAAGCACAACGTTGCGGCCGTCCGTCATATTCACCGTTCCGCCCCGAACGCTGTCCCACGCAAGAACAACAGGACCATTCTGCCACGACTCACCAAGGCGAACGCTCCGGCCTTCTATGACCATCGACCCATGTGCCGATATTTCATTAGCCACGTAAGTATGCGGATAAACCAGTATCGTTCGAAGCTTCCTGAAATACCGAGTCTTCCGATTCAACAAAAGCATACACGCCTGCGCCGCAATCGTAACCTTTATCTCGTCCGTTATTTCCAACCCGCCGCACCCTTCGAACTTCTTCTCCGCAAGAAACACATGCACCAGCCCGCCAAGCTGCGCTTTCATCGGCTCCGGCAGCAAATTATACAGGGAAACATTTTTCTCGATAATCTGCCGCTGCTCATCCGCTAATGGTTTTGTCAACAAGCGATTGCGCCTGTTATGACGCCTAACGCTCCTGCCTATGAGAAAAACAGCCCCCAGGCCAGCCGCCCCTGCCGTTAAGGTTATTCCCATATTCACAATTTGGTCCCTTTTGCCGGCATCAGAAAAACTACAGCTTCGCCCCGCAATACTTGCAGTGTTTGGCGTCCCTGTCGTGCCCTTCGGCGCTGCACTGCGGACATGCCTGCCCCGTCGGCTTATCCTTGTAAGCATGAGCTATCTCAACCGTCATAATCCCCGTCGGAACCGCTATTATCGAATATCCCAAAAGCATCACGATAGCCGCTAAAAACTGCCCCGCGTTCGTACTCGGAGATATGTCACCATAACCAACCGTCGTCAATGTCACTATAGCCCAGTAAACCCCGCGAGGTATACTCGTAAAACCATTTTCTTCACCCTCGATAACATAAATCAAAGACCCTATAATTACCACCAGCGTCAATACCGCGAACAAAAATACGATAATCTTCCGACGGCTTGCAACCAACGCGTCCTTCAAAAGCCGAGCCTCCTTCGTATGATGTCCTAACTTCAGTACTCGAAACACACGAAGAACACGCAAAACACGTACCACCGCAAGATAGCGACTCCCTAAGAAAACCAGGCTAATATACGTCGGAAGTATCGCTAACAAATCAACTATACCGAAAAAGCTCGCCGCGTACCGAATCGCACGACGGACGCATATCAGCCGAAGCACATACTCTATCGTAAAAAGAATCGTAAAAAACCATTCCGCCGCATAAAGCGCCCCGCCCCATTGTGCACGTATCGAGCCGACACTGTCCACCATCACCACGACAACGCTCAATACGATGCAGAGTATCAGCAAAATATCGAACCACTTGCCCGCCGCCGTGTCCGACTCGAATATCACCTCGAAAAGCACCTTCCGCCAACGCCCTTCTGCCTTGTCTTTGCTGACCGAATCCATCTCTACCTAAGCGCCTCTAAAAAACGACTCATTCAACTGCACCTTTACCCTTTACAAACTCGCCGTAAGCCTTCCGGTCCAGCAGTTTAATCTTGTGAAGCACAAGACCGTATCGGCTGCCCGCAGGATTAGAGTGTATTTTTATACCACGCCAGTTGCGCGCAAAATTCGCCGAGTAACAAAGCCACAACGTGTAACCATCCGCACTGATGAATTTCGAAGGAAAATTCAAAAAATAACCCTGCTCACCGAAATCCTTCATGTAAACCACTAATTTCCACGGCCCCGTAAGGTTAGCAGCTTCGAGAATATATGAATTCATCCGTGCAGCCGTAGTACAGCCGTCCGTTACGCACATCAGGTATTTCTTCAGAGGAGCGTCATAAGTCACTGTCACGCACCCCATATTGTTATTCCAGTCCAGCAGTGGTTTAATCGCATTGAAGTCACTCGACCAAACAGCATTACCTTTATCGTTATGACCGGCAAAAAACTCGTACTTCGAACTGTCGTTAATATTCTCTATCGATGGCTTAACCCGAGCCATATATACCTGGTCGCCGGTTATCCAGCTAAGGTTCGCAAACCGAGGCTTGGCATCCGGTTCCTCAGCACCCTGACCAACTAGGTAAGCCTTGCCGTCCGGTGAATGTTCCATGTTTTTGCCGAAGTCCACAAAGTGAGGGGAACCCATCTTCACCGGATATCCCCACATCCCAGTCTCGCCAAAAAGAGACTTCGAAGGACTATGCGGAGTTTCCTTCCACTTCTTCCCCAAATCCGTCGAAACACGAAAACCAACCAGAGGACCAAGCCAGGGCCAATTATAAGAGGTAGGACCGTAATGCGTCATCCCATAAGGTGCAAGGCAGTACGTACCGTAGTACCAAACCCCGTTATAAACCAAACTCCCGCACGGATACCGGCCCCCGTAAGGATAAGGGTCGGCACCCACCAAGCCAAGACTGTATACTTTCAAATTCAACGGGTCTTCACCAATCATCACCGCCTGACCCGTCGTTGCCTGTCGCTTGTCCCTGCTGCCGGTATAGCCGTTCGATGAAGACTTTTCACGCCCCCCATCGAGCCGCGGCACACTGCCATCCGTCCACGGTGAGTACAAATTCCCATCCGCCGCCCACGTAGGATACCATGTATCCGCAAACTTATAATCGCTGTGGACCCCGGTGAACAACACCCCCACCAGTTCCTCTGACTTTGCGAACGGACAATCCGCCGGAGCCTTCGACCGCCACACAAAACCCTTGCCCCCTGCCTGCTCATCCGCCGCAAAACTCAGGCAACTCCATCCTAACACCACCAACAATACCGCTGTTACAGATTTCAAATTCACCATTGCCATACCCCTTCAAAATCTTGCGCCCTTTACAAAACCTTTTTTACACCTCCCGCACACCGTCCACGCTACCATTGGGAGCGATTTCGATATCGCTTAATCTGCCCTTGCAAAACAATCCTACACACAACCTTATCGCCGACCATGTCGAATTGCGCGACCTGGCCGGCGCCGGCTTCAAGAATACAAACTCAATTGCCCTGCGGTTCGGCTGCACATAATACTTACCACAGTCTCAATCATCCTTCTTTACAGGACAAAACACAACTAAAGATATGCTCATCCGGTATAGGCAAGTGTATAAGGCTTACGATAATTCTTCGTCAGCATGGCATTGGCCTTGTCAATATCCTTGGAACATTTTGTGATCTTCTGACTTTCACAGTCATACGTCAGTGCCGCATTACCGAGGCGCGTGCCGATATTCCCGAGATTGCACAGAATCGCCAAAACCCCGCCCCTCTCGATAGGCGAATTCAGCATCGAGGGGTCGTCGTTGCGCACTGCCGTAATGAAATTCTCAAAGATTCCTTCCATAGGCTCAATACCGTAATCTTCCGGTTTGATTGGTATCCTTTCATCACCTCTAACGAGCGTCTTGTTTTCGATCCAGCCTTCGGTCCCGTAGAACACCGCGTCGTTGCCGTGACCGTCCATACCATAAGGAGTCCACAATCGCATCTCGTACAGAATCTGCACCTTCGGATAGATGTAAGTGATAGTCTGCGTATCCGGTGTCTCATGGTCGTCGTCGTACCACAACTGGCCGCCGCTCGTAACAACCTCCGTAGGATACTGCTGGTCAACGTCCATTCCCCAAACCGCAAGGTCAAGATGATGGATGCCATCGTTCACAATATCTCCCCCACCGTAGTCCCAGAACCAATGCCATTTGTAACGCCACCGGTTTTTTGTAAACGGCACCACAGGAGCAGGCCCAAGCCATAAATCATAGTTCACACCCTCCGGCGGATTCGACGGCTGCGCACGGCCAATCTTCTTTCGCCTCTGGCAGTTGATAGCTTTGGCCATAAAGCATTCCCCTATAATCCCTCGCTTGATCGCCTCCTTGACGGCCATATGACCGGCATCGCTTCGCCGCTGAGTCCAGTGCTGAACGCACTTGTTGAACTTCTTCGCGGCTTTCATAAGAAGGTTGGCCTCGTGAACGGTATGGCTGGATGGTTTCTCAACATAAACATGCTTGCCCGCCATAATCGCCGCAAGCGCTACCGGCGTGTGCCAGTGGTCGCAGGTCGCAATGCTCACGGCATCGATATTCTTGCCTTCCACGTCTAACATCCGGCGAAAGTCGCTGTAAGCCTTGACCGGCCCTTTCTCCTTGGATTCTTCCGCTGCAATCTTTTCGGCACGTTTGGAATTCACATCACACACTGCTACAAGCCTGCTGTTCTTCATGCCCGCAAAGTTGCCCGCATGGCCGCTCCCGCGACTACCGACACCGACAACAGCCATGTTCACGGTCTCGCTCGGAGGTGCCGCCCCTGCCCGGTTCAGAATAATAGGTGCCGTAGAAGCCAGTATCCCGGCGCCGGCGGCCTTGATGAACTTACGTCTGGTCAATTGTGACATAACAATCCTCCTTCAATAACAGCTATTTTGTTTGTAACAGGGACTTGCCCATCCATTCCTGCCCGGCATACGCTGCCAAGCCTCAATTCCCAACAGAATACCGACCCCGCCACAAAATGTCGAACCCTTTATTTGCCATAACTGCCATAATGCGGAGTTGTTTTTGTCCGCTACCTGTGCTAAAATCAAGGGTTTTCGATAACGAGCAGGAACACATGAAAACGAAATACATACGGAATTTCTCAATCATAGCGCATATCGACCACGGCAAAAGTACCCTGGCCGACCGTATGCTCGAATTGACAGGAACAATTTCCGACCGCCAGAAGAAGGACCAGCTTCTCGACAACATGGACCTCGAACGTGAGCGTGGAATAACCATAAAAGCCTCCGCAGTAACAATGGATTACACCCACGACGGTCAAACCTACATGCTTAACCTCATCGACACACCAGGCCACGTTGATTTTCATTACGAGGTTTCCCGCGCATTGGCCGCATGTGAAGGTGCCCTGCTGGTGGTTGATGCCAGCCAGGGCGTCGAGGCCCAGACGGTCGCAAACGCTTACCTCGCGGTTGAAAACGATGTTGAACTTTTGGGCGTAATAAATAAGATTGATTTGCCGGCCGCTGACCCTGAACGCGTCGGCAAAGAGATAGAGCATATTATTGGCATCGCTGCCGGCGAGTGTTTCAAAATAAGTGCAAAGAGCGGACTGGGAGTTGACCAACTGCTCGAGGCCGTCGTGACTTTTCTTCCTCCCCCGGACGATAGAACCAACGAGGCAACGGCCGCACTGATTTTTGACAGCCACTGCGACCAGTACAAGGGAGTGATATGCTATGTGAGAGTCTTTGCCGGTTCGCTGAAAGTCAGACAAAAGGTGCGCTTTATGCGCTCCGGCAGAATTCATATGATAACCGAACTGGGAAAGTTCAAACCTGAGATGACGCCGACCGACAGCCTTGGTACGGGTGAGGTCGGTTATGTTATTGCTAATGTGCGGGAACTCGCCGATGTCACCATAGGCGATACCATTACAGATGAGGCACAGCCGGCTTCGAAGCCGCTGCCCGGATATAAGCCGCCGATGCAGATGGTCTTTTCAGATTTTTATCCCGGTAACAATACACAATATGCAAGTCTGCACGCGGCTTTTGACAAGCTCACCCTTAACGACGCGAGTTTTTCGTTCAGTCCCCAGAATTCCCCTGCGCTTGGTTTTGGATTTCGCTGCGGTTTTCTCGGTCTGCTGCACATGGACATAATCCAGGAAAGGCTGGAACGCGAAAATAACATAGAGGTTGTCCAGACCGCTCCCACCGTCAGTTACGAGGTGGTGACAAAGAACGGCAAAGTTAAGAGAATCGAGTCACCCGGTGAATTGCCCGACGCCAGTCACATTGAAGAACTTCGGGAGCCTTTCGTCCGACTGGAAATAATTACCGGCACCGATACTATCGGGGCAATAATGAAACTGACAGAGCACAGACGCTGCAAGCTGATAAAAACCGATTATCTTAGTACAACCAGGGTGATGCTCGAATACAAGGCGCCGCTGGCGGAAATCGTATACGATTTTTATGACCTTCTTAAGGGCATCAGCCGCGGTTATGCAACGATGGATTATGAGTTTATCGGCTTCGAGCCGAGCGACCTTGTAAAGATTGATATTCTCATCAATAAGGTCGCCGTCGATGCGCTTAGTTTGATAGTCCACCGAAGCACAGCCGAGCCTCGCGGGCGAAAGCTCATAATTAAGCTGCGAAGGGCCATTCCACGCCATCAGTTTGAGATCCCCCTCCAGGTCGCTATAGGTGGCAAAATCATCGCCAGGGAAACCATTAAGGGCTATCGCAAAGACGTCACACAAAAGCTATACGGCGGCGATGTCACGCGCAAAATGAAGCTGCTCAAAAAACAAAAAGAAGGCAAAAGAAGAATGAAAAGCATAGGCTCAGTCCAAATCCCACAGGAAGCATTCATGACAATCCTCGAAAACAGCGATTAGATGGTTATGATGGAAAACAGATGAAGAAAACCCTTTTCAGTTCAATAGCAGCGTTTGTGTTCTTCAGCGCAGCGGCTGTGGCCTATGAAGGCCCTGTTGCACGGTGGGGCTTCGACCGGCTCGTATCAGGCAAGGTTTTCGAGAGCATGGGCGGCCGCAGCGATGCCGTTATCGGAAATTTCAAACTGGTCAAAGGGGTATCCGCCTCAGCATTGAAACTTGACGGCCTCACTTCTTATGTCGTTTGTGAATCGGCCACGCTCCCGAAAATGTCACCGGATTTCAGCATTCAGGCATGGGTTGCGCTTGCGGCCTATCCGCTGAACTTCTGCCCAATAGCGGCCCAGCATGACCGGCGGAAGAACGGTTACTTTTTTGGTATCAGCGACAAAGGCTGCGTCGCCCTGCAGATATTCGATGGTGACGCCACTAAGAAGATTGCTACCGACGCCCAGCTTGGTCTGCGAAAGTGGCATCATATAGTCGGCACATTTGACCCGAACAGAGGGCTGGCCGTTTATATCGACGGCACCCAAGCTGCCAGGCTCGATGGTGTCGCTAAATTCACCCAGGCGAATCAGCCGCTGTTTATCGGCAGGTCCGCCGAGAAGCAAAAACCAACAGGCGGAGTCCGCGGAGACCCGCACATGCCCACGGACATCTTTTACGACGGCATTATCGACGAGTTGATCATCTTCAATAAGCCTTTGAGTGCGGATGAAGTCTCTGCACAATATATCGGCGACAAGCCGACACAGCCTCCGGATATTCCAATGCGCGTACTGCCAGGCGGAACCATAGACACAGGAGCCTTCGGTGCTTTTTACACACGTTTGAAGTATTACGATGAGTGGGACGCCCTCTGGCGCGTCACCGACTTTCCCGATGTCGTCGTGCGCTTCGAAAACGCCCCATATAAATTCATCTTATGGAGAGGCACAAGCTACATTCCGAACTGGGTTACGGAAAACAACATTTGGTACAACAACGAATTCACGGAGACCGCGGACAAAAAAACCACAGGATGTGACGAACCAATGTCGGATAAGCAGTGCCGTTATTCTAATGTCAGGATAATCGAAAGCAACGATGCACGCACTGTTGTTCACTGGCGATATGCCCTCGTAGACGTGACCTATAAACTGGCCCATATTGATCAGCGGACAGGCTGGGGCGACTGGACCGACGAAGTGTTCACTATCTGGCCCGATGGTGTCGCCGTAAGAAAAGTCACCCTGCACAGCACTGCAATGGACAAACCGCGTCTCTGGCACGAGTGGCAGGAGAGCATCGTCGTCATGGGCCCGGGACAGAAACCCGAAACCGTCATCCAAACCGAAGCAATCACACTGGCCAACTTCAACGCCGAAAGTCACACCTATTCATGGGCCACCGAAGTTCCTCGCAGCATGAGCCAACCGCAAAACGCGTGCATTCAACTGGTCAATACAAAATCCAAATACAAACCCTTTGTCATAGTCTTCCCCGAACCAGAAGCGAATATGAAGCTTATAAATCCTTTTAGAAACTGCATCCGGCGAGATGTCAGCCTCTTCCCCTGGTGGAACCACTGGCCCACCGCGCAGAATCCTTCCGACGGCCGCTTCGCACCCGCCGCCGACAGGGCCTCACATTCATCCCTCACGCACATCAGGTGGAAGCACTACTCACGGACAAAAAACACCATGACGAAGATAATGCTAAACGGCATGACCGACAAAAGCGCCGCCGACCTTGCAAATCTCGCAAGGTCATGGGTAATGCCTCCCGAACTCACACTCACAAGCCAGGGCTGCCAAACCCAGGGTTACGACCCCACACAGCGTGCCTACGTCATCACCGCCGGCAAAGAGGCGCCCACTCTTGAGTTTACCATCGCCGCCAGCAAGGAGCATCCCATCGCAAATCTCCCTTTGCTAATAAAAAACTGGGGAACAAGACAAGCGGTTCTAACTATAGACAGCCGGCGCCTGCCGGCAAGTGACATCAGAATGTCCTGCGTTGACAAACTCGAAGGAACCAACCTCGTCATCTGGGCCAAAATCGACCGCACCACCCCTCTAAACGTAACAATCACCTTGGCCCGTTAGAAGTAGACGCCAAAGGCGTCTGTTCACTTTCTAACCGGGCTTCCCCGCAGGCAAGAAGATAGAAAGTGAGCCATCTATGAGATTCAGTTAAGAGATATGGGCAGCCTATTCCAGGTAGGCGTACCAATACAGATGGGCACAGACAGATTCCTGCGCCCTATCTTTAACGCGCAATTGTCATTTGCGGTCCTAACGATTATTCTTTATGTTCCTCGCAACTACAGCGATCTCATGAATGCTACCAGATCCTTCTTTTCCTCGTCCGTAAGCTTTAGTTGTTGAATCAGGTTGAAGAATTCAACCGTGTCTTCCAAAGTCAGCAATCGCCCGTCATGCAGGTAAGGCGGTGAATCCTTTATTCCCCGAAGAGGAAAAGTCTTTATTGGCCCGTCAGCGGAAGCCATGCGGCCGTTAATCATTTGAGGTTTGTAGAAACGCTCGGCCTTGAGATTATGCATAAGGTTGTCGGTGTAATAAGGTGCCTGATGGCAAACAGCACATTTTGCCTTGCCGAAGAACACGTCCTGGCCTCGTAGTTCGGATGCGCTGGCCTTTTCGGGATCCAGCTTTCCATAGATATTGAGCTTGGGGGCCGGCGGAAAATCCAATATTGACTGGAATTCGGCCATAAAGTGTACCTGGCTCGCGCGTTCCAGTATATTAACGCCCTTCTTTGTGGCTATTACGGGGTCGCCGTCAAAATACGCCGCCCGCTGTTCGAATTCTGTGAAGTCCTCAACACTTTTCAATGCACGTTGCGACCCAAAGAGGCGTTGGATATTTACACCCCGCAGCGGAGGTGTATCGAGACGGTGCCTGAACTCCTGCGGCCGGATATCACCCACAAGATGGGTGGCCCCGTTGGAAAGTCCATTGACATGGCAATCAAAGCAGGTGACGCCTCTGCTTGGCAGTATAGAACGGCGGTCCTCGGTCTGGTTGAACTGCTGCTGAGGGAAAGGCGTTACGAGCAGTCGCAGTCCTTCTAATTGCTTGGGGTTCAAAATCCCGTTGAACAACTCATAGTAGTTCATAATAGTAACGAGCTTTCCCTGAGAGACATCCCCGAGATCGGGCCTTGTTGTCAGATAAATGGCTGGAGGGAACTCGGGCAGCAGATACTCCGGCAGGTCAAAGTCCAGGTCGAATCGCGTAAGGTCGCGCCCCTCCTGTTTCTTGATCTCGTCAATGTGGGATTGCGGAAATACCATTCCACCTTCCTTGTGGTTCGGATGAGGCAGCGGAAAGAATCCGTTGGGCCACAGGTTCCTTTCGCAAATTTCATCCGGAGTCATGTTTGCCAACTTTCCCCAGGTCATATTCTCCGGCAGCTTGACCCGTACCCCCATCTGAATAGCCTTTCTGCCTCCCGACATCATAACTTCCCCAACCGGCCGATTGCTCAGGTCGTAACGTTCAGTGAGCAAATCCATCTGTCGCTTCATCACCTGGGGTTTTGCAGCTTTCATTCGCCTTACCGTATCGGTGAAAGGCTCCCCGGCAACGACGGGCGAATAGCTGCTCTTTGGAGTCTCCTCAGCATGGGCCGTACCCAACGCCGCTGCAATAAGACCGAGGATGACCAGCAGCGCCCCCAATTGATTTCTTTTTACATATTCCATTTCTTGCCCCCTTTCTCATCAAGTGAAATGGTAGGCGAGTAAAAAGGATGTTCCACGCAACCCACTTACCCGCTTGTCTTCGTTAAGACGTACAAATGCTCCATTTTCAATTGCTGTTGCTTCATTTCCCCTGCTTGACGCTGCTTACGTTGTGATTGAAGCATCCTTACCAGCATTGTGCCGGACAACGTTTTATACTACTGTAACAGTGCAGACAACAGAATCAAGCACAAAAAAAGAACCGCTCAAAAAATCAATCAAATACGCAAGTTGCCCCTATATAGAAGGGCGCCCTTTTTCTAAGCACCCAAAAGAAGAGGCATAGACACTATGACCACAACCGCAACAAACAATTCCGCCGTTAGCCCCAAGATTCATTCTTGGGGTTTCTTCTCACTTGCGATTCATTCGCAGCATCGACGCCTTCGCCCAAAACTCTCCCAAACCACCCAAACCGCCCAGTTTAATCGCAAACTACAACCCTTTTATGCAAAACAAACCCAATTTGCTGAAAGCCATAATAAACGTAACTACCTATGGGCACAGGGATTATATGAATATATGCCTTCCCGAACCGTGAAAAAACAAACCCAATTTCGAGCCCGCCGCCCCCGAATCGTCCAGCCAACTATAAATATGCAAAACAAACCCAATTTCCAAAAAACCAAAATAAACCTAACCTTCTACAAATAAAAGGATTATGAACATGAACCGCCCCTTCGCACTCCGGAAAAACAAACCCAATTTCAACCCCGCTTCCAGCCTCCAAAATCACCTATGCACCCCCGGAGCACGACACGAACCTTGATTACTATCCAAATATATGCTATTGAGACAGCACAACAATGACGTTATCGAATGTTTAATCTGCATAAGAAAGCAAAAGGAGTACTATGCCAATATCGATTTTCGACCCCAGGACGTACCGAACAAACCTTATAACCGCCGTTGCGGCATCAATACTGCTGTTCAGCACCGGCTGCGGTAGCATGTTGCGTGCTCAAAAGCCGACAGCCGACCTTTCCAACGCTGTCATAGTGCACCCGGCAAACCACCCCAGACTCGCCGCTGCGGCCCAAATGCTCCAATACGAGATCCAAAGACGCACGGCAATCAAGCTGGCGGTGACTACTTCAATGCCTTCGGACAAGGTGCCGGCCATTGTTGTCGCCACCACAGGCAATTATCCGGTATCGTCGCAATTATCCGCCGCCTTTGCAGTACCCGCCAAGGCCGAGGGATATGCAATCAGGGTCAATATGACTTCGCGTTCGGCGCCGACAGTTTACCTGGTTGGCCGAGACGATAGGGGCGCACTATTCGCCGCAGGCCGATTGGTACGTCTATTGAACCTGTCCCATGACTACATAAGCCTAACCGAACACGTCCGCATAGCCACCGCCCCCGATGACGCCATTCGGGCACATCAGATCATTAGTTCAACGCAAAGCAAAGACGGTTTTGTCGACTGGCATGATGCAGCCCAAAAACAGCAGTATATTCGTGACATGGTTCTGTTCGGCACCAACGGTTTTGAGCCGAGGCCTGCCGGCGATGTCGACGATTATATGGAGCAACTCGGCATCGACCTGTTCGGCAAAATTACATGCCAAAACATAATCGATTATGCCAAACTCACTGACGACCAGATAAGAAAGTTGTACACAGACTTGGTCGGCGTGGACCATTTTACTACTTATGGCGGCGATGCCAGCGGGTCCAGGCCGCCAATGGAATTCTTCCCGCAGATGGAACGTGTTATTCCGCTAATCCTGGAAAGTCACCCCGGTGCTAAGTGGTGGTATTCGAATCAGTGCCTTAAAAAACATGCAGTTGACTACGACGACTATATCTTTAATTATTTCAAAACCAAACAGCCGAGTTGGCTTTACGGAATGGTTTACGGGCCGTGGACAAAAAGGGGCATCAAAGAGATTCGCGCGGACCTGCCGCCCCAGTACAAAATTCGCCATTATCCGGAAATATGTCACGTTCGCTGGTGCCAGTACCCTGTACGCCAATGGGACCGTGTCTGGGCACAGCTCTGGCCACGCAACCACAGCATCTACGCAATGCCGCGGATGATGGCACAAATTCACAGGGCCACACGCAAAGACACCGTGGGCTTTTTGCCCTACAACCATACCGGAACCTACAATGACCTCAACAAGTTCGCATGGAGCGCCGTTGGCTGGGATACCGATGCCAAAATCGAGGATGTCCTCTATGATTACGGCAAGGCCTTCTTCGCTTACGATTTCGAGAAGAATCCTGCCGGCGGTTCCGCATCGAAGGACGCGATAATAGAAGGCGGCGCTGCTGCCGTTGCTCGCGGACTTATGCTTCTGGACGAGAACTGGACGGGCCATCTGGCAGATAACAAAAGTGCCATAAAAGCTAAGAAGCTGTGGAAGAAAATCGCCGCAAGTATGGGCGGAGTCGGTAAGAACTGGCGGCTGGAAATGTTTCTCTACAAAGCCGTGCTCGATGCCCAGGTCAAACGCAAATATGATGCGGAAATGCAATGCCAGCGCCACGCCTATGCAGCTTTGAAAAAGGCTGAAAACATCGGTGTTGCCAAGGCCGTTGCGGATGCCCGCAGTGAACTGGCGAAAATCGATACCGAATTCCAATCCAGGGAAGCATTTATGCAGGAGCTTAAATCGCTGGGCCTTACCAACAAATTCGGCGACCTGGACGAAGTGGTCAATAATATCTATTCTCCGCTAAGCGACCGAAAGTGGATTGAAAGCCAATTGGATAATGTCACCAGCCTTGCCGATATCAACAGGATTATAAACTACGAAGACGCCGGCCCGGGCGGCTTTTACGATAACCTCGGAGTTGAGGGACAACAACCGCACCTTGTAAAGCAGAAAACCTGGCAGCAGGACCCGGGATTTGTCTATTCGCCGGTAGACTGGCTCGACTACAAACCCGGCACCGATAAAAGACATTCTCAACAAACCCATGCCGTCTGCCGATACAGCACTCCCATACTGATGCGTTGGCAGGGACTGGACCGCACCGCGAGTTATCATATTAACGTGGTGTATCGCGGCCCATTCGGCCCGGAGTTTACATGCAAAACCGACGAAGGGTACGTGATTCACGGCCCGAGAGGCAATACCGAATCAGCACCGGTTTCCTACAGCATCCCGAAGCCCGCTACAAGTGATGGCCTACTTGAATTGAAATGGCAGCTTACCAACCAGGTCCGTGGCGTTTCCGTAACCGAAATCTGGCTTATAAAAGACTGATGAAACAAACCGAAAAGCTATCTTGATACAAGAATTCTTTGGGCTGCTCCCGCAGCATTTGCTACCCAAAGCAGCCCCAGCGCAGAGTCTCTGCACAGGAGGTTTCTTTTCACGTTTTCACTGGCGGCGCATTTCAAGATCTTCAGCAAGGATCTTCGCAGATAGTTCATCCGAATCGCCGTATTGACGTCGCAAACGCTCCAGTTCGTTTTTCAGCTTTTGGGTGACTTCAGAATACCCGCCCTTACCGTACACATTATTCAACTCTTTCGGGTCCTTCTGCAAATCGTACAGTTCCCATGCATCGATGTCATAATAAAAATGAATCAGTTTGTAACCTCGCGTCCGTATCCCGTAATGCCTCTTCACCGCATGCGCACCGGGATACTCGTAGTAATGATAGTACATCGACTTTCGCCAGTCCCTCGGCGTCTTGCCTCTAAGTACAGGCCGTATCGACCGGCCCTGAATATCCGACGGCACATCAACACCCGCAAAATCCAGAAACGTCGCGGCAAAGTCCAGGTTCAATACAATGTCCTCACTGACTGAGCCGGCTTTGATTTCCTTCGGGTATCGCACCAACAGCGGCATCCGCAGCGACTCTTCGTACATGAAACGCTTGTCGAACCAGCCGTGATCGCCCAGAAAAAATCCCTGGTCGGAGGTATAGATCACCATAGTATTCTTTGTCAGGCCCGATTCATCGAGGTACTTCAGCAGCCTGCCGACATTTTCATCAACCGACGCAACGCACCGCAGGTAGTCGTTCATGTACCGTTTATATTTCCACACCTTAAGCTCGTGGCCCGACAAATCAGCGGGCGGCTTTATCTTCGTATCACTGGGGACAAGAAAGTACTCGGCAATCGTCATTTTCTGCTGCTTTGCCGCCGCACTGCGAGTAGCGTAATCATCGTCGAATGTCTCAGGCAAGGGAATATCGATGTCGGCCTTGGCTGCTTCTTCCTTCGGCGGCTGCCAGTTGCGATGCGGAGCCTTGTGATGATACATCAGGCAAAACGGCTTTTCGCTCTTACGCCCTTTGAGCCAGTCGAGACAAAAGTCTGTAATAAGATCGGTAACATAACCCTTGTACTTCTTCCTCTGGCCCATCTCGATAAACGAAGGGTTGTGATACTTCCCCTGACCGCGCAGAACATTCCAGTAATCAAAACCCGTCGGCTCAGTCCGCAGATGCCACTTGCCTATCATGGCTGTCTCATATCCTCCGCCCTGCAGCAACTTCGGAAACGTCTGCTGGCTGCCGTCGAAAGGCCTTTCACGGCTATTGTCGGTCTTTCCGTTGATATGGCTGTACTTGCCCGTCAAAATAACCGCACGAGATGGCGCACAGATAGAATTAGTGCAGAAGCAGTTCTTGAACCGCATTCCCTCATCAGCCAAACGGTCAAGATTCGGCGTCTTGTTTATCCTGCTGCCGTAACAACTAAGTGCATGCGCCGCATGGTCGTCTGCCATAATAAAAATGATATTCGGCCTTTCCATAACGCTGCCGCGTCGCAAAACTTCGCAGCCGGAAAATAACGCCGAAGCAGTTCCAACGCCAAGGGCTTTGAGAAACCCACGCCTGTTCAAAGCATTGTTCATAATCATTTCTCCTCTAACATATTTCTATCACTCCAGGTCCTTTCGCTCATCGAGCCACTTCTTCACCCAGGCCCCGGCCTCCTGCCAAGCTCGGCCCTGGCAACAACCGCCAGTTCTTCCAGCCGTTTTACAACATCCGGGTATTTGTCTTTCACATCTGTGGTCTCAGCTATATCCTCGGATAGATCAAACAGCGTGAGTCCAATCTTACGCAGGCCGTTCTTTCCCGGCAGACCGCCCATACCCGCCGGGTCCGGAACCGAGTACTCGTGCGGGAAAACCAGCTTCCATTTACCACTGCGTATTGCCTGGAGGTCATAACCTTCAAAATAGTAATATACTTCATGTGGACTCTTTGCACCGGATATGCCAAACATCAACGGACTTATATCCTTACCATCGATCTTTTGAGGCAGTTTGGCACCGGCAAGTGCAGCTATTGTCGGCAATACATCAATTGTTGCGGCCAGTTCATCGCAGCGTTTTCCTTTCGGGATCCTGCCTGGCCACCGCATTACACAAGGTACACGAAAACCGCCCTCGAAACTCGTCATTTTGCCCTCGCGAAGAGGATCGGCAGAACCCGCATGGTCCCCGTATAAGAGCCATGGCCCATTATCGCTGGTAAAGATCACAAGTGTATTGTCATCAATGCCGTTATTCTTTAAGGCCTCGATAATCCTGCCAACACTCCAGTCTATCTCTTCAATCACATCACCGAAGACACCCCTTTTGGTCTTATCTTTGAATTTATCTGATACATACAACGGAACGTGAGGCATTGTGTGAGCCAGATATATCAAGAACGGCCCGTCCTTGTTCTTATTGATAAACTTGACCGTGTGCTCTGTATACCACGTGGTCAGATTCCGTTGATCTTCGGGCCTGACGGCAGGCTTGACTATTCTTTGACCTTCCATAAGCGGCAGATCAGGGAAATTGTATTTCTTATCCGGGTGATACGGCCACATATCGTTCGAATACGGTAGACCGAACCATTCGTCGAATCCGCGGTTTGTGGGAAGATATTGCGGCAAATGTCCCAGATGCCATTTGCCGTACATGGCAGTGGCGTAGCCTTCTTGTTTTACAACCTGCGCTACCGTTACAGCATCAAGATTCATACCGTTCTTCGAAGCAGGGTGAAAATTGCCGGGCACACCAACGCGATTCGGATAACAGCCCGTCATGATCGCAGCACGTGACGGGGAACAAACTGACCTTCCCACATGAAAATCGGTAAAAACCATCCCTTCTGCGGCCATGTGGTCCAGATTCGGCGTAGAATAACCCTTGGCACCAAATGGACCAATATCGCCGTACCCCATATCATCACAGAAGATAATGATGAAATTAGGTTTGTCTGAAGCCCGCCTTTGACCAAAACTTGCACAGCCGGGCAATCCCAAACCAACAAGGCCAAGGCCGAGCGCTTTACAAAATTGACGACGCGTGCAAAATTGTTTCGTCATAATTCATCCCTCACAATTCTTTTGCGGATAGCATTTAGATAAACCTTCAGACCACCCGCTCTACGCCAATAACTTCTTGCTTTCTTGCACGGGTTTACTTGGGAAATAATAGCTGACATATATCTATCGCTCCATTTCCTTTCGCTTATCGAGCCACTCTTTCACCCATTCTCTGGCCTCGGCAATCGATTCAATGCTGCCCTGCAACTGCGCGATGTACATTTCCCGCCCAAGCTGGCCGACCATCGGTCCCGGTACCGCGCCAAGCCGAATAAGATAGTAGCCGTCAAGTAGCGGTTTCGGCCGCAATTCAATATCCCCAAGGGCATTGATTCTTCGTCTGAGCCTCGTTAAAGCCGTCAATGCCTTTTGCGAACCGGCAGTTTTTTGAACGGCCTTTTCCAATGCATACAGGTCCTCGAAACACGGCTCAGCCAGCAGCACTTTAAGACTCGCAAGGGACATCCCGTCGTCGAGCAGCACAGACCGGTTGCGTAGCAGAAACTTCATTTGCTTCGTTCGGTTTCTGCTTAGCTTTAGGACCCGACACTTCTCAAGCGCAAAACCGGTCTCAAAACCCGCAAAAAAACCCGCCAACCCCAGCGCAAAATCGATTCGCTGCGGCAGTTGGCCAAGAACTTTTACCGCCAAGGCCGCTCCCTTGCCCGCAAAGCCGGGAAAAATCACCTTCGCAAGCCCGCTCTCAATCAACAGTGACGCACCAGCCGACCGGTTATCACCTGCGAATACACCCTCCAGTTCCATAACGACCCTTTCGCCGCTTATCCTGGAGATATTCTCCGCGCCTTTTCGAATAGCTGATTTCGTCTTACGTTCGATTCCAAACCCAAGCTGCGAGGAAAATCGCACCGCACGAAGCATCCGAAGATAGTCCTCTCCGAACCGTTCCTCCGCGACGCCTATCGTCCGTATCAGTTTCCTCTCGAGGTCCCCCCTGCCGCCGACGTAATCGATAACCTCCCTTCTAATAGGGTCATAGAACATACCGTTAATTGTAAAGTCGCGTCTGCGAGCGTCCTCAAAAGTATCCGTAAATTCCACCTTACCGGGATGTCTGCCGTCCACATACCCCGTCTCGGTCCTGAATGTCGCAACCTCCACATGCTTGCCATCAACCAGAACAATCACAACGCCGAACTTCGAACCGACCTTCAGCGTGCGCCGAAAAACCTTCATCACCTCTTTCGGATGAGCACTGGTAGCAACGTCAAAATCTTTCGCCCGCCTGCCAAGCAGCATATCACGAACGCACCCACCTGCCAGCAGCGCCTCGAAGCCGCTGCGGCGTAAACGTCTGATTACCTTTATGGCCGCTTCTCTATTTGTCATCTTCTCACCAACTGCAATATCGTTACTGCCATTGTCCCCCACTCTCGCCGCTCGATAACCTTCAGCCGCTCGTACGCGTCAAGCAATTCAACATACCGCTCGGTCCTAACCACAACAACACCATTCTCCTTGACCTGCTCACACAGCAATGCCAACAATCCACCCAAACCAGAACGCGCACTCGCATCCCTCGACCTCGCATACGGCGGATCAACAAACACCAGGTCGTACTTTTCCCACTCAGGACCGACGGGTGCACCGACCTTAAACGCATTGGCCTTTACGACCTTCGAACTTGCCGAAAAACTGCCCTTTTCAATGTTTTTCCTCAAAATCGATGCCACTTTCGGGTCATTTTCCACAAAAGTAACAAATTCTGCACCTCTGCTCAAGGCCTCAAGCCCCAGAGAACCCACTCCCGCAAAAACGTCTGCCACGACTCCACCGTCCGGCAAATCATACTTATAAAGCACGCTGAACACCGATTCCTTCACCCTGTCGGTTATTGGCCTACTCGTAGATGTTCTCGGCATCAACAGCTTCATCCCTCGTTTTGAACCGGCGATTATCCTCATTCTCAATCCTAATCCGGCTGCAACTCCAAATCCTTCAACATCTGCATATCCTCTTCGACCGCCCTGCCGGCGGTTGTCAGGTAATTGCCGCTCAGAATTCCGTTGGCTCCCGCGTAAAAAATCCAGCTTTGCATGTCCCTGAGATTCGAAACCCGCCCGCCGGCAATCTTCAAAGTTGTCCGCGGCAGGATAAATCTGTATATGGCAATAATCCGAAGAATCTCCCGCGGCTGCAGACTTCGCGTATCACCAAGTGGTGTCCCCGCTATCGGGTGAAGAAAATTCATCGGCACTGTATCCACGCCAAGCCTGCGCAACTCCAGCGCCATATCAACCCTGTCTTCGTCGGTCTCGCCGATGCCGAATATACCGCCTGCACAAACGCGCAGATTTGCCTGCTGAGCCGTCTCAATGGTAGCAACTCTGTCACTGTAACGGTGCGTCGTTACTATATCACCGAAATATCTTTCAGATGTTTCCAGGTTATGGTTGTAGACCGTCAAGCCCGCCTCGACCAATCGGCCGGCCTGCTCGGCCGTAATAAGTCCTAACGACGCACACACAGTCAAACCGAAACGCTCCTTTATCCGGCCTATCAATCCGCAAAGCCGCTCAAGTTCTTTCTCACCTGCCCCCCTGCCGCTGCAAACGATTCCGAAATTTGTAACACCGTTTACCTTAGCTTGCTCAGCCGCTCCCATGATTTGCTCATCGCTCAATGTCTTAAGCACCGCGTATCCGGCGTTATACCGGGCAGATTGTGCGCAAAACTTACAGTCCTGGCTGCACCCGCCAAGTGTACCCGGAACAATCGAGCAGACTCGCACTCTGTTGCCGAAGAAACGCTGCCTTATCTCGTTGGCCCAGTACAGTAAATCAGAGAAGTGCTCCCCAGCAGCGTCAACAACCTCATCAATCTGCCCCCGGTCAATTTCATTGCCCGCCAGGCAGCAATCCGCAATGGTCTTTATTTCGTCGTTCATATATTATGCCGTCTATCTTTGCAATACCAGCAGCCGCATCAGTGGCCGTTTCTCCCGCAATATACACAAATAACGCTCCTTGAGCGAGAAATTTCGCCCCCCGTCAAAAGCCTCAAAACAGCAACTGTTGCATCTGCACCGCATACTTGCGAAACATCGCAGCCGAAAGTGTCACTGTCTTCCATTTCGGGCTGCGAAGTTTCATAAAACGTCGATAATCTTCCAGCCCCACCGCAAAAAATACGTACCGGTTATCATCAAAATCGTAACAACCCCTGCCGTCGAAATCCACATCGACCTTAACCATGCGATAGGCAAACACAAAAACAACCCTGTAGTCGCTGCCAAAGACCTGCTGCCACTGTAAAAGCCCATCGATATCGTCTGCCGTTACCCAGCACTGCATGCCCGTAAGCCCCGCCAGACTGTTACCCTTAAAAAGCCTGCCCTTGACCTCCACAATCAGCGTCTGGCGGCCCGCCGCACACAGCAGAAAATCAAAGCTCTTAACTTTCGATTGTCCGAACGCCGCTTTCTTACGCTCATCGACCGCAACGTACTGCACACGATTATCTATCAGCCAGCTTTCGAACGCCTGCTCATAATGATTGGGGGCCAATTCCTTCATTTCAAAGTACGACTAAAGTCCCGCGAAAAACTCCTCGTAATCAACAACCCGCTGCTCACCCGTTGTCATGTCCTTAACCACAAGCTGGTTCTTATCACTAAACTCCTGCCCAATAATGATGCACTCTTTGGCTCTTTGTGCCGAGGTCTGCTTAAGTTGTTTGCCAAGCTTCGCTTTTTTATAACTGAAACCGGCCGCGAACCCGGCTCTGCGAAGTCTGGCCGTCACCTCAATTGTCCTGGAGAAAAACCGCTCATCGGCGCACACAACAAAATAATCCGTCACACAACCAGCCAACCGCCCCTCCAAAAGTCCCTTCTCGGCAAGCACTAGTCCCAACACACAATCGCCAATACCAAAACCCGTAGCCGGTATACTCGGGCCTCCAAACTGATTCAGAAGGTTGTCATACCTGCCGCCCCCACCAATCGCACGAAGTTCACCAGCCTTGTCGTATATTTCAAACACTATGCCCGTATAGTAAGCCAGGCCCCGCACAATCGTCATATCGAATGCACAGTAGTCAGCTATCTGCATGGTCTCCAGCAAATCAAACAGCCGCTCTAACTTATCAACCGCCTTTTGCGCCGCATCACTTAGTTTCAACAGTTCACTAATCTGCCCGATTGATTTGACCGCCATCAAGTCAATAACCTTACTTCGTTGGCTCTCGTCACTCAGCACCTCTTCGAGCATGGCCTCGAACGCATCAGCCGGCACTTTGTTTCGTTTGTCGAGAACCACGTAAAGCCGTTCAAGTTGGTCGTCGGCCACGCCGATAACCCTCAGCACCGCTGCGAGCATCTCTCTACTGGATATCTTCACCACAATATCCTCGCTGGTCAGCCCAACCTGACGAAAATAATCCACCGCACAAAATATCACTTCCGCATCAGCCGGCACATCGTCAACGCCTATTATGTCAACATTCCACTGAAAGAATTCACGGAGCCTGCCCTTTTGCGGACGTTCTGCCCTGCACAGACGCGGCACTGAAAACCATTTAATCGGTCGGGCAAGGGAATTGATTTGCTGATTCACCATTCGTGCGAGAGTGGGTGTAATTTCCGGGCGGATGGCAAGCTCCCTGCCGCCCCTGTCGGTCAGGCTGAAAAGCTGCTCAACAATCTCATCGCCGCTTTTGACCTGGTACATCTTCAGGTATTCGAATATCGGCCCGTCGTATTCTTCGAAACCATTGCGCAGCGATGCCGCCTTCCAACCGTCGATGATAAAATTGCGCACAGCCATCTCCGGCGGATAAAAATCTCGCGTCCCTTTTACCGGTGGTATCTTCATTTCTTTCGTTTTTTCCTGCCTCTTCGCTTTTCCAGAACGTTGTTGTAGAACTTAATTTTTATATACTCCTCCATCTGCTTGTCATCGGTAAAGTGCAACTCATAGTCGTACTCACCCTCAACAAAATCACAATCGCCATGCTTATACTTCCTGCAGATATTCGGTCTCTTGTCATATATTCTGCACTTGTAGTCCTTATCCGAAAGGTGCTTGCACTTGTTTTTTATATTGATGTACCAGTCGCCGTCCTCGACAAAAACCGTTATGTCCTTATGGCACAGATACCACCTTATATCATCATAATCGTCCTTGTCTTCGGGCGTTTCTATGGGCATAGCAAAATACCTGCAGCACAATCCATTGCATTTCTCACACTGACTCTTCCTGGCCATTACAACTGACTCCAATCCATTAAACAAGCATCATCAACAGTCACACGACCCGCACTATAAACCTTTCAGACTCAAACGTCAAGAAAGCCCCTGATTCATCTCACGCTGCCAAATCTACACAACAATAGCATTTTATTCGCCTAACCTTTATAATAACATTTCAGGAACGACCTTATGAAAAAAAGCGAAATCGAAATAGTATATCAGGATGACGACATCCTTGTCGTCAATAAGCCATCCGGCATATCGGTCACCAAGGACCGCTCCGGCAAGGCCCAGTTGCTGGACTTTCTACACTGCTGCATGGCCCCGCAAGCCGCCGACGAACTGCGGCTGGTCCACCGGCTCGACAAAGATACTTCAGGGGTCATGATCCTGGCCAAAAACACGTCCGCCCAGTCGCTTTTTTCCAGTGCCTTCGAGAAGAGGCTCATCAAAAAAACCTACCTCGCACTCGTGGCAGGTTTCGTTTCGAAGCCGCATGGCTCCATCGATATACCGCTTAAAAAAAGCCCTGACAAGTTCAACATTATGTGTACCACCCGAAAAAAAGGCAAAACCGCCCTAACCAAATGGAGGCTCCTCGCGGATTTCGGCACAATCGCTCTTCTCGCAGTCAGCCCCGTCACTGGTAGAACCCATCAGATTAGAGTCCACCTGCCCGCCGCCGGAATGCCCCTGGCAATCGACCCGCTCTACGGAAGCGATGCGCCATTGCTGCTCTCCGACTTCAAGCCTTCGTATCGCCTCGCAAAAAGCCAAATCGAAAAGCCACTTATCGAGCGTCTGACCCTCCACGCATACCAGCTTGAACTCATCGAACCCCAGCCGCAGCGACCATCTTGTTTCATTGCACCTCTCGACAAAAAATTCGCCGCCACCATAAAAATGCTCACCAAGCACAACCCCAAAGCCCTCGATGCCTTCACCAATCCCGACCACTTCCAAGCCATAATAAACCACCAACCCCTCCAAACCTAATCCCACATAATGCCCCCTATGAGAGAATCACTAACAAAACTCCCCAAGACCCACAAACTCAACAAGCTCCGCAACCAGACAAAAACATGCTGCGACACTAAGATGAAAAGCTTTTGTCTTTGAGCGGAGTCGAACCTATATTATTGTTGCTTCAGCATAAAGAGATGGAAACGCATTCTGCCGCAAACGGAACTTAGTGCCATGGTTGTGCCCTGTTCTTGCATCAAAATCAATCAGCAAGTCGCCTTTCTCCATTGCATTAAGAAATTTATCAAGTGAAAATTTCTGCAACATCGTAATTCTTGAGTATTTGAACTGTTCCCTTCCCTCAACTCGTCTGACATCAGCTTGTATGTAGAAGCAGTTGAGCAGCTTTGTTCCTGCCTTATGAAAAAGATCGTCAAATCCCCAATAGGGCTGAGGGTCCAATTCCTCAAGACCGACGCGTCTTTTTACTGATTTAAGCGGCCCAGAATGTGAGCGATCAATCAACTTTATCTTTCAGTTCCCTTTTACGTTTTGTCTCGATCTTTTTTATGTTTTCCACCACTACTGTCCCATTAACTTATGAGAGAATTGTTGTAACTTGAATAAATATAGTAGGTTGTGAGAAATAATGATTG
>Ga0210003_1000357_pt1 | contig 41049 bp, 35 predicted proteins | sample LantaG_FD_182804 | JGI IMG/M metagenome (GOLD analysis project Ga0210003, IMG submission 182804) | Deep subsurface microbial communities from Baltic Sea to uncover new lineages of life (NeLLi) - Landsort_02402 metaG (SPAdes) (version 2) | ecosystem: Environmental > Aquatic > Marine > Oceanic >...
TTCCACCTTTCCCCACGCTCCCACTCTCACCCTCTATCTTTCTATTCCTCCTCTTTTCTTCAGCTACAATAACGACGGAGACAGAGGAGGAGGCCCGAGGAGGAGCCGCAGCCTCGACATGGAAGACCAGCAGCAGCAACAACACCACCAAACTCAAAAAACGAAACGCCGCACCACCCGCAAGATGGGCTTCGACGTCCCCCCGCCGGGCTTCGCCGGGCCCTACGACGCCTCGGGCAGGCCCATCGCCCCAGAGCCGACGCCCAGCGGCGCCGCCGAAGGCAACAACAACGCCGGCGGCGGCCCGACGACGACGGCGGCCGCGGCCAAGGCCTCCCGCGCCATGGGCCTTCCCGCCGGCCTGGCAGCGGACCCCCAGGCGCAGCAGGCGGTCATCGGCCTCAACCCTTCCCGCGCGGCGGCCCTGCAGTCCCCGGAGATGCTCGCCACGAGGCACGCAAGGAGGCTTTACATAGGTTCGCTGCCACCAAACCAGACCGACGTCAGCGTTGCCAAGTTTTTTGCCGATTGCCTTTTGGCTATCGGTGGGTTGAAGTCAGAGGTGGGGTCTCCGATCCTGTCTGTCTACAACAACCCGGAGAAGAGGTACGCCTTTGTAGAGTTTCGATCCGTGGACGAGGCCTCCAATGCTCTCGGATTATTCGGTGCGGTCTTCGAAGGGACTCCCATCAGGATTCACCGCCCCAACGACTACGACAGGTCCGTGGCTTCGAGCCTCGGGCGTACCGACCCTGACCCGGATCTCAACTACGCTGCGATCGGCCTGGTGCCCTCGATCCGTGGCCCCAAGAAGCAGCAGCAGAGGAGCGACGATGGAGAAGGTGTCGGCGGTCTTGGTTTCCCTCCTCCTCCACCTCCTCCTCAGCAACAGCAACAGCAGCAAGCTCCTGGCCCCGAGCGAATCACGGTTTCTGGCCTGCCTCCTTACCTGACTGTCGAACAGGCCCGCGAGCTCCTCGAGACCTACGGCGACCTCGCCCACTTCACGCTGGTAACAGACCCGCTCACGGGCGAGTCCCGCGGGATCGGCTTCGCTGCCTTCGAGAACCCCGAGGACACCGACGAGGCCGTGACGGCGCTGCACGGGATGCGGATGGGTGACTGCACGATCTCGGTGGCGAGGGCCGCCGACGTCGCCGCTGCCGTCACAAAAAGGCACGAGGAGGCCAGGGCCGCGGCGCAGGCCGCGGCGATAGGCTTTGGCGGGGGCGGAATGGCGCTGCCTCCTCCTCCTCCGCTGCCTCCCGGAGGTCTGCCGCCGCCGCCGCCGCTGCCTCCCGGGCGGCTGCCTCCTCCTCCTCCTGGGGGCGCTCCTCCGGGCCCTCCCCCCACGCGCGTGCTGATCCTCAACCACGCCGTCACCGACAGCGAGCTCGCCGACGACGACGAGTACGCCGACATCTGCGAGGACATGCGGGACGAGTGCGGTAAATTCGGCAAAGTGGAAAAAGTCTCGATCCCGAGGAGTGGAAGCGGCGGCGGCGCCGCTGTTGCCGGTGTCGGTCTCGTCTTCGTCGTCTTTGGCGACGCGGGCTCCGCCGCGGCCGCTCGGGCTGCCCTTCACGGGAGGAGGTTTGGAGGGAGGGCCGTGGAGGCGAGTTTCATGGACCCGGGGGCCTTTGAGCGAGGGGAGCTGCCGGAGAAGAGTTGAGTGAAGAGAAGGAGAAGAGGAGTTTTCGGGTTTCGAGTTTTTTTTTTCTTCGACACGAAAGAAAAACTCGAAAAAAAAAACACTTGCCCTCTTCCCCTCTGATCCACTGCTGCTGCCCCCTTTAAACGCACAAACTTCCAACCATTTGTAAAAACGAGCGCAAGTAGAATGATCGGCAGGCATTACGAAGACCGATTACAGGAAAAAAAGAAGAATCCGGGAGTTCAAAAAGATGGAAAAAAGGACTCAACAAAATATCTCTTCTTCTCTCTCTCTTTCTTTTCTCTCCCTCTTCACTCCACTCTCTCTCCGCTCCACCCCCCCTTCAACCCCACTCAAAGGAACGCAAACAGCGCGTACTCTGCATAAAAGAGGGACCAGATCCTCCTGTAGAAGTCAGCAACTGCCTCTTTGCTGTACTTCGCGTTCGACAAAGCCTTAGCGCTCGCGAGCAGGGCCGCAGCTAAGAAAGCGTGAGCGGCAGCCGCGAACGTCGGCCTGAAGAAGGCCCCGGGAGCAGCCAGCGCCATGCCGATGGCGCCGGCGTAGTTGGCCAGCAGCAGGCCCGTCCCCAAAGTGGCAACGTTCTCTACCCCCAGGCGCGTCGCGAAAGTGCTGACGCCGAAGGCGCGATCCCCTTCGACGTCGGCCAGGTCCTTGGTGACGGCGATGGCGACCGCGAAGGTGGTGACGAAGGCGGTGATGAAGGCCTGTGTTGGTTGGCGGTGGTAATTCGTAATTGGTGTTTTGGAAAGAGGGGGTTGGTTTGGAGAGAGAGAGAGAGAGAGAGAGAGAGAGAGAGAGAGAGAGAGAGAGAGAGAGAGAGAGAGAGAGAGAGATGAAAGGGAAAGGTGAGTTTTTCCCCCTTTTTTCTTTCTTCTCGCTCTCTCGACCTTGAAAAGAAAAAAACCTCCTCCTCCTCCTTCTCTCCTTCCCTTACCATCGCCGGCGACCAGATAAACTGCAGCCCCAGAGCAGCCCTCACGGCGGAATACACACCGAAGTTGAGCAAAAAGCCCCTCACGGTAGCAATGATCAAAAAGGCGGGTACGGGCTTGGTCTTGAGCCTGAAGGGAGGCACCGAATAAACTGCTCCCAGAGTCAGCCCAAAGGCATAGAGCATCCCGATCTCTTTACCGAAGACGCCCCACGACAGCGCGACGCCAGCGATTGCCAAACCAGTAACCAAAACCCAAGCAGCCTTGGGCGAGAGCTCCCCGGCGGCCACGGGCAGGAAAGGTTTATTGACGACGTCGATCTCAACGTCATAAATCTGGTTGATTCCGACGATAAACCCGTTTCCAGCTAATAAAGCCAGCACCCCCAAAACAGCCCTCGGGGCGAGCCCGGCCCAGTCCAGCGACGCCAAGGGAGCGCCCTGCTCGAGTAAAGAGCGGGCGGTGACCGCCAAAGAGCCCAGGACGGTCCCTCGGATGGTGTGCGGGCGGAGGAACTTCCAGAAGGCGTTGAGGAAGGCCGGGAGGGAGTTGGAGGAAGAAGAGGAGGAAGAGGAAGAGGAGGGCAAAGGGGGGAGAGCGCCGTCTGCTGCTGCTTGAGTGAGGAGGAGGACGGGCGGAGCAGGTGTTCGCTGGTTGGTGGCGAGCTGTTTTTGGGAAGGGAAAGGAAAGAAGTGGAAGGAGGAGGCGAGAAGAGTGAGAAACTGAGAGCAAAGGTGGAGGTCGAGAAGAGAGAGAGCAAACTCGATCGAGTCTTTTCTTCTCTCCCTCTTTCTCCTCATCACAATTCGACCCTCTTAATTCCTCTCTCCGCCCCTTGCCCCCGCATAGAAAAACGCACCTTGGCCCTGAACAGCCTCGCAGCGCCAGCGCAGTGGCCACGAGAGGCGCTGGAAACAGACAGAGACGCCGGGGTGACGACAATCGTCGAAGGCGTTGGCCGACTCGTCGTCGTCGCCAAGTGCATTGGGCGCTGGGGAGCCGCGGCGGCGCCGCTGGAGCTGGCGACCGCCGTGGAGCGACCGGCAGACACGGCCGAGCGCATCGTGAATTGAATGGAGGGTTGGATGGGACTTGAGACGGCAGAAAGAGTGGGAGCTAGAAATTGAAAGCTAGCTGTTTTTTTTTCGAAAAGAAAAGTAAGAAGAGCCGAGCGCGTGGCCGCGATTTTTTCTTCTCTTCTTCGCTGTCTCTCGACCTCCACCTCAACCTTCTCTCTGTCTTTCTCGAGAGAGAAAGACAGAGAGAAGGAATCAGCCCTTCCACCGATCCGGATCCCCACCTCACCCGTGCTAATGAAAAAGGAGCACAAGAAGCACAATAATTCAAGTTCTTAACAAGGGGGAAAAAACAAGGACAAGAACAAGAAGGGAAAAAATCATTCTCTCTCTCTCTACTCCACTCCCCAGCTGCTGCAGCTGCTACTCGTTTTTTGGCGCGCGTTTTGTGGTTGATGGTTTATTGATAGAAATTGGGGGACTCTGTGGGTACTTCAAGAGGGGGATGAAAGGTAGTGCGGTTTGATCGGGAGTGGAAGAAGGGGGCAAGGAAAAGAAAAAGAAAGAAAAAGGTTTTTTTTGGAGGAAGGCAAACGAAAGTTGCTTCTCCCCCTCTTTCTTTCTCTCTCTCAACTCCTCAACTCTTCACTCTCTCTCTTTCCTCTCTCGCTCGCTGTTTTGAATGGGGCTAAAACGAAAATAAAAAAGGGGGCAGATACGTGTTTGCGTTTGTTTGTTTTGAATGGGTTGATAGGAAGAAAAGGGCGAATGAAATCATGAAAGATCAAGAAAAAATGAGAAAGTTTTCCTCTCTTTTTCACTGCGCCGCCGCCGCTCCCGCCGTCGCAGCGGTCTCCGCGGCCACCTTGGACGCCACCGCGTTGGCCTCCTCCATCGCGATCCCGCCCCCGCCTACCAGCACCGCGGACCTGCACGCCTCGACTCTCTTGGCCATAGAGACGGCCTCGTGCGCGACGCAGCCGACGGCCGTGACAAGCCCGAGCCAGAACACGAAAGCGTCGTGCGGGAAGGCAAAGACCGGAGCGGGCGCGGGCGCGGGCGCGGGCGCGGGCGCGGGCGCGGGCGCGGGCGCGGGCGCGGGTGCTTTGACAGCAGCGGCAGCAGAACCAGCACCACCACCACCATTGTACGGCAGGTCCTGGGGCGACAGAGAGGGCAGCAAGGACGAAGCATTGGCGAGCTCGGCGGTCAGCGCCCTCCTCTTGGGCTTGCGCACCCCCGAGGCGCGGCGCTTGGGCAGCAGCGCCGGCGTCGCAGTCGCAGCCGCCGCCGCTGCCGACGAGGGCCCCGCCGAGGCGAGGCCGACCAGCGCCAGCGCGGCGTCTTCACCAAAGGCCTCGTCGTCCGCAGTAGCAGTCGTGGTGTTCCTGGAGCGAGGAGGAGGGGCGGCAACAGCAGCGGGGTCGAGCGAAGGGAGCACCGGAGGAGGCAAGCCGGCCGCTGCTGCGGCCGCCGCCGCCGCCTCGGCCGCCGCCGCGGCCCTCGCTCGGAGCACCGAGGCGGGCTGCCTCTTCCCCGAGGCGCGCTTGCGCTTGGGAGGAGGGGTCGCGAGGCCGCCGTCTTCCGGAGTCGTCGTCGCACCTCCTCCGGCGGTGGCGGGCGAGGCGGAAGAGGAGGCGAGGCCTCCACCGTTGGGCGTCGGCGTCGCGATTCCTTTCGCGGCGGCAGACGAGGAAGAGTTGTCGCGGGCGCGCTTTGTCGCCACTCCGGCGATGCGCCCCCCGCGCCCTCCGCCGTAGGCTCCTCCTGCTCCGCCTCCGAGTCCCTTGTACCCCTGGAAGAACGCCTCGGCAGCGTCGGCAGTGTTGGCGGCGTTGCCGCCGTTTTGGTTGTTCACGGTGGCGGCAGCGGCAGCGGCGGCGGCGGCAGAGCCGGCGGCGGCGGCGGCGACGACGGCCGCGGCGACCGCGGCTCCGACGGTTTTCCCGTTCCCGTTCCCGTTCACGTTGGAAGCATCGAGAGCAGCGGCGACAGTGGCAGCAGCAGGAGCAGGAGACGGGGCAACAGGAGTCATCGAAGCAGCAGGAGTCGAAGCAGGAGTCGGCGATGCCTGCCTCGCCGCGGTCTTGCTCGCACTCCCTGTTCCTCCACCTCCACCTCCACCGCTCCCACCTCCAGCTGCCCCCTTCTTGTTGCCGCGGCGGGGGTGGTGCGCTCCGTGGCCGTCCGGCACGGCCGCGGCCCAGAGCCAGGCCTCCAGCGCGTGGTCGTTGTCGTCGCCGCCATCGTTGTTCGTGGTGGTGGCGTTGTTCGTGGTGGTGGCGTTGTCGCCGTTGCCGTTGTACGAAGCAGCGTTCGCGGCGGCGCTCGCGGCGGCAGCGTTGACCGCGTTTGCGTTGTCGTGCCCCGCCGGGGAGAGGCTAGCGCCCGACGCCCCGACCCTCGCGGTCGACGCGCCGTACCTCGCCAGCGCGTCCCCGTTCCCGTCGCGGAGCCTCTCCTCGTAGTCGGCCAGCTCGGCGGCGTACTGCGACAGCGGGAAGTTGGTCGCGGCCCCGGCGCCGGCCAGCAGCACCAGCGCGCGGTCGTAGACCCGGGCCGCAGACTCTTCCGAGGAATGCAAACCCAGGTAGACGTGTTTCCCACCTCGGAGCCCGATGCGCACCTCGTAGCGCGGAGGGGCGCCCGGGGTGGCCCCTTTGTGCTGGGTCACCCCACGAAAACTGGAAGAGCCCCTGGTGAAGCCCTGGGACTGCCTCCGGATCGCCATGACCAGCTCGGGTAAAGGAACGGAAGCGAGGCAGGACAGAAGAGACTCGTACCTGGCGACGGGGAAGTTGGTGCGGGCTTTCGGTCCCTGGCATTTCAGGGCGGCGACGTCGTGGGCCTCTGCGGCCTCTTCCTCGGTGGCGTAGCCTCCCAGGTAGGCCTGCTTCCCTTCGTCGGAGACCCAGACGTGGGCTTCCCAGCTGTGAAGAAAGGAGTTTTTTTTTTTGGAAAGAAGAACGAAACGAGCGTCGTTGAGCGTGAAAAAAAGAAAGAAAGAAGAAAAAAAGAAGCAAGGTCGAGCAGCAGCGGCGGCTGGTGGGAAAAGCATGTCTTTGCCATCTTCGCCGCGCTCTCTCCCTTCCTTCCTCTCTCTTTTCTCTCCGTCTCGTCCCCTCGATGGCGTCTCACGCTCGTCCTCTTTCAAACACCAGAAAAAGAAAAACGAGCGACCTACCGTCCAGAGCGCCTGTGCCTCGTGACACCCTTGTACATTGACGTTCGGGAGGCCGGCCCGCGCGCATTCTTCTTCTCGTCTGCCGATGCCGATGACGCCGCGGCGCCCTTCTTCCTCTGCGCTCCTCCCGAGGAGGTGGCAGCGGACGACGTCTCGACCATCGTCGCGGCGCTAGAAGACGGGTCTGGTGCGTGGGACGCCGCTCTTTTTGGGGGAGCAAAAAAAGCTAGTTTTGGGCGTCGTCGTCGTTCGTCGCCGCCGAACTGCTCCGAGGTTTTTTTTTCTTCTTCTTCGGAAACGAAGGAAAAAAAAAGCTCCTCACGCCGCGTGCGACGTGCGCCTGGTCGCGTTTGCGGTGCGCGGGTGATCCGATGCGACCGTTCTCTTGAGCCCACGTGCAGAGTTGGAGCGGAAGAAGGAGCGAAAGAGGTCGTTAGGGGAGGCGGGACGCGGAGTGTTTTTGATGAGAAGTGAGATGCTGGCGTTGATGAAGAACAAGAAGTTTTCCCTCTTCTTTCTTCTGCTAGCCGCTTCTGGTTCTCACTCGCGTGCAGGTCCTTGGCCCCACCACGCTGTTGGAGAGGTAAGAAGGACGACGGCGCGTGTGAGAAAAAGGGAACAAGCTCGCCTCGGTCTCTCTTTCGATGGCAAGGAGGGAGCGAGAGCGAAAAAAGAAGAAGAAGGAATGAAGAGCGACGATGTCGCGGCGCTCGGAAAAAATCGAGCCGACTTTTCTTGCTTCACTCTTCGCTTTCACTCGACGCTCCCTTTTTTTTTCTTCCTCGCACTCGTTTTTTTTCTCCCTTTTCTCTTTTCCCCGCATCGTCATGGGCAAGGTCAAGGAAGTCCTCCCCGGCCTCTCTGCCGCCGGCCGATCGAAGACGTACAAGAGGCGCGGGCTGTGGGCCCTCAAGAAGAAGAACGGCGGCAAGTTCCCGGTGCACCCCAAAAAGGCGGCGAAGGCGGCGGTCGACGCCAAGGTAGGGAAATGGAAAAAAAGGGGGCTTGAAGAGTGCTCTGCCTTCGTCGTGGGAGCTTTCTTTTGCTTCTCTTTGAGACCCGGCGATGGGACAATCTCGATCTGTTTCTCTCTTCTGGAGGGAAAAGGGAGACAAAGAGCGTGCCGCGAGGGGGCAGCGCCGCCTCCGCGCGAGACGAGAAAGAAGATGATGATCGTCGATCGTCGATCGGCCGCCGCCGCCGGCTCGGTGATCTCTCTCTCTCTCTCTCTCTTTCCAGCGCATTTCACCTCCACCTCCACCTCCTCTTCTCTGCTATTTGCCTTTTCTCCGCTCGCGCTCGCGAGCGTAAGAGATACTTGAACCGGCTGACAACGAGAATTGAGCCGTGAAAAGCTTGAATTTGCCGTGACAGAGCCCGTGGGCCATCGAGTGTCGCAAGGGGAAGAAGAGAAAGAGCGAGCGAGCCGAGCGGCGTTGGGCGGCGTCGGGGCTTGCCGGCTGTTTTCTCTGCTCGCGCGAAATGCGGCCCAGCCCTGGGAGCATCGCCGAGCTTTTTGACACCCTCTTTGCATCCCGGACGGACCCTGACGTCGCATCAGGTCGATCGAGGCGTCGAAAGAGCGATTCCATGCGGGATCGAAGGGCGAAATCACGCGGCGAAAGGAGATTCGAGAAAGAGAGGCGATCGCGCGCGAACAAGAGCCGCCGCTTGCTCTTGCTTGCTTCTTCTCTTCTTCTTTTCACTCACCTCCTCTCTTCCTCTCTTTTTCTCCTTCCTTCCTTCGACCTCCTCACCTCCAGGCCCCGCGCCTCTACCCCGCCGAGGACGCCCCCAAGCCCCTCCCCCGCCGCTCCGTCGCCGCCCCGACCAAGCAGCGCGCCTCCGTCGCCCCGGGCCGCGTCGTCATCCTGCTCGCCGGACGCTTCAAGGGCAAGCGCGCCGTCGTCGTCAAGCACCTGCCCTCGGGCCTGCTGCTCGTCACGGGGCCCTTTGCGATCAACGGCGTCCCGCTGCGCCGCGTCAACTCGGCCTACGTGATCGGCACGTCGACCACCGTGGACGTTTCCGGTGTTGACGCCGCCAAGCTCGACGACGCGACGTTCAAGGCCGCCGAGGAGAAGGCCAAGAAGAGGACGTCGAAGAGGGACGAGGGCGACGAGTTTTTCGCCGAGGCCGACGCCGCCGCCAAGGCCGCGAAGAAGGAGATCTCCCCCGCCTTTTTGGCCGCGCAGAAGGCCGTGGACGGGGCGATCAAGCTCGACGACGACCTCAAGGGCTACCTGGGCGCGACGTTCAGCCTGAGCGCCGGGGACAGGCCGCACCTGCTCAAGTTTTAAAGAGAGGAAAAGTTGAGAATTGAGTTGAGGGTGAAAATTTCTCCCTCTTCTCTTTTCTTTTCTTTCCTTTTTTTTTTCTTGTCGTTTTCTCGCTTTTTGTTCGAATTTCCCTCCCTCCGCCCCCCCTTGATGCTTTTCTTTTCCTTTGTTTTTCTATCAGCCCCCTCGGAGTTTGGAGAGAGAGTGAGAGAGTGAATGAGAATGAGAGAGAGAGGGTGTTGGGAGTTGGAGGTGTTTTTTTGGTCTCCTTGGCGCGCGCGACGGAAAAAAAAAGAGAGAGAGAGTTTTCTTCTTCCTTGGTTCTGTAAAAAGGGGAAGCTTCTCTGTTTCTTCGGCTGCGGCGCGCGTGGGGGGACTCGAGAAACCTTCTGACCCTAACCCCTTCCCCTCTCTGCTCTTCCCTTCTCGCTTCCTTCCCATCTCTTCCCACGAGGGAGAAGGAAAGTGACGGAGAAAGAAGAAGTGCCTTGAGGGTGTGGTGGTGGTGGGGGCTTTTTGTTTCTTCGTTTCCCACCCACCTGCTGTTCTGATTATCAAAATGAGATCGTCTCTCTTGCTTTGTTTCTGTTTTTTGTTTGTCTCTCTCTCGGGATGGGAGAGGCGAATGAGAGGGAGGAGAGAGGGAAGAGTCGGGGCGAAGAGAGAGAGAAGAGAGGTTGAAGAAGTTGAAGAGCGAAAAAAGAAGGCGGCAAAAAAAAGCTTTTCACTTTGCTTTTCTCTTCCTTCTTCTTCGTTTCTCTCCTCTTTGTTCCATCAAACCCAACTCCATCACCATGAAGATGGCCCGCGTTCTGGTCGCCGCCCTCGCGGCCGCGGTCCTGCTGGCTGGCGCCGGTGAGTCGCAGTTGGGGTGGTAGGGAGAGAGAAAGAGAGAAGAAAGAGGAAGTTTTTTCAGGTTGATGGCCACGCTTTCGCGATCGCTTTCGAAAAAACGAATTCGATCTCGCTTGCTGTGCTGCGGAGGCACCCTGCTCCGTCACAAAACTCCCCAATTCCGATCCGCAGTGATCAAGCACGGTCTCTTCTTGCCTCTTAGATTGGCTTGAGGTTCACAAAAAGCCTTAACCACGACCTTCTCAACTCACCTTTTTCCCGCTCAACCTTTTTTTTCCCCGTCCCCGAACAATTGAAAAAAAACTCAACTTTTTCGACCACCGCAGCCTCGGCCCAGCAGCAGCACCCGCTGACCAACATCCCGGAGCCCCTCGAGGGCGTCGCGACCTCGGTCTGGTTCCCCAAGCACACGGGCGCGCAGTTCGAGGCCGGAGAACTGGTGAGTTGGTTGATGTTTGTTTTTCTTTCTCGTCGTCGACATCGCTCGTGCCTGCTCTCTCTTCCATCGCTCTTTCTTCTCTTCGCCCTCTTCTCTCAACCCCGACCTCCTCCTCCCCTTCTCTCCACTCCACTCCATCACAACTCCACCAATTCCCTCTCCCCCTCCCCTCCTCAGGTCGAGGTCATCGTCGGCTTCCGCAACTCGGGCCCGACCCCGGCCAACGTCTCCTTCGTCGTCGGGTCGCTCAACTCGGCCGCCGACTTCTCGGCACACTTCCAGAACTTCACCGCGCTCAGGCCTGCCGGGCCCGTGGTCCAGCTGGCGCCCAACGGAGGGGACGCCTCCGTCTCCTACCGGTTCCAGCTGGCCCCCAACCTGCCCGAGTACGCGTTCCAGGTGGCGCTGACTGCGTTTTTGGACGTGGAGGGCGAGACGATCGGCACGCCGCCCAACGTGATCACGATCCCCAAAATGCACGCGCACACTTTTTTCAACCGCACGGTGGACGTCGTCGAGCCCTCGCGCTTGGTCGACTGGCAGCTGCTGCAGATGGTCGTGACGCTGGTGGTTGTCGGAGGGGCCGTCGGGTGGGTCGGGGTGCAGATGGCGAAGAACGGAGGTGGGAGCGGTGACGAGAAGAAGAAGAGCGGTGGCAGCAGTGGGATTGGAAAGAAGGTGTCGAGTGCTGCTGCTTCGGTCTCTGCTTCGTCTGCGTCCAAGCCCGCTGCTGCCTCTTCTGCTGACGACTGGCTCAAGGGGACCAACATCGGGGGCAAGAGCAAGAAGAAGAAGGCTTGAAGTTGAGCTGGGTGAAAAGAAAGGGAGAGAAGGAAAGAGAGAGTTGGAGAGAGAGAGGAAGAAGACTTGTTGCTTTCTTTTCTTTGTTGACATTTTTAGTTGCTCCACCTTTTCGTTTCTGTTTCGTGTTAGATGCCAGCAGCCTCCTCTGTTTATATAAAAAGGAAAGAATGCTCGAGAGCTAGAGAGGGGACGGGGGTGATTTTTTGTTTTTTTCCTTAACGTTTTCATTTTTTCTCTTTTCGGGGGTCTCGAGACGTCCCTTCCGTCGCTCGTCGAGTGGGCCGACGAATGCAAAGAAAAAAGAGCATCAACATCGAAAAAACCCATGTCCTCGCTCGTCTCTTCGTCGCTCGAGTGGCTGCTCAAGCGAGCCCTGCGCTATGTTGTGCAGCGCTTCCTGGGGAGGGTGCTCCAGAACGAGGTGAGGCAGGGAAGAGGGACGACGGGAGAGAAAAGAAAGACCTTGATGATGGAGGCATCATTCGACCGTCCCTCCCTCTCTTTCTCTTTTTCTTTTTTGTACTCGCCGCCGAGCCCTCTGTTTATGTTTCTTTTCTCTCTCCTTCGCATCGAGCCATGTCGGGCGAATGTTCTCTGCGAGCAGAGCAAGAGAAGAACACACTGAAAAGCGAAGAAGGCGTGAAACGCGCGCCCTCGATCAGATCGACGGGGAAAGGGCTTCGAAGAAATCGACGTCGACGGCAAAAAAACTCAACCCGCTTCTCTCTTCTCTCCACTTCCAAACTCCTCCAACTCCCACCAGCTCGACGCCGACGCCCTCCGCGTCGGGATCAGCGACGGCTCGGCCGAACTGCGCGAGGTCCTGCTCGACGCCGAGGCGCTGGACGAGATGTTGGTGAGGACTTTGAAGTTTTTGTTTTTCTTTCATCTTTAAACCCGAGTTAAACGAAAGAAAAAAGACGAAAGAGGGAAAAAACTCACCCTTTCCTTCCGAAACCAATTTCCTTCACAGTCCTCCCCGGACTGGCAGGTCACGGGCGCCTACGCCGGCGTGCTCCGGGTGCGCGTGCCGCTGACGGCGCTGGCGGCGGCGGCCGTCAAGAGCGTCACCGGCGGCGGGAAGGAGCAAGAGAAGGAGCAGCAAGAGGAGCCCTCGACTTCTTCCTCTTCTTCCCCTCCGCGGAGAGTCGGCGCCGCTCCGTCATCATCATCTTCTTCTTCTCCGCCGTCACCTCCGCGCTTCTCTTCTCCTCCTTCTACGGCGTCCCCGGCGGTCTCTCTGGAGGTCGACGAGCTTCTCGTGACGCTGAAAGCGAGGGCGAGGGCAACGGCAAAGAGGGAAGGAGAAGGAGAAGACGACAAAGGTGAGAAAGGGGGCGCTCCTCCTTCCTCCTCTTCTTCTTCCTCCCAGGCAACGGCTCGCCACCGGAGAGGGGAGAGCAGCGAGGAGCAGCTCGAGGAGCGGCGTCGCAGGCAGAGGCGGCGGCGGGGGAGGAGCGACGCGGGCGAAGGAGGAGGAGGCGAAGGCAGCAGAGAGGACTTTGGTGGCGACGACGACGACGATGGAGAGCAACCTCTCCCTCCTCCTCCTCCTCCCACCACCGCCGCCGCAGCCGCCGACGGCGTCCGTTTCGTCTCCTCCGCCCTACAGGGTGTCTTGCAGCGCCTCAGGCTGACTGCCACGAACGTCTCCGTGCGGGTGGAGCTGGAGCCAGAAAGGGAAGGAAAGAAGAGGACGAATTCTTCCTCGCCTTCTTCCTCTTCTTCTCGCCCTTCTTCTTCTCTGCCTCCTCCCTCGTCTTCTCTGATCGCGGTCATCGTCCGCCTGGACTGCTTCACCTACGGAGGCGAGTGCAGCAGAGGCATGGACGAGGACTGGAGCGGCGAAGGTGGAGGAGGCCGAGGAGGAGGAGAGAACGACGGCGACGATGGCGACGACGGGAGCGGGAACCTTCACTCTACTCTTCGGCTCGTCAAGAGCGCAAAGGTCGAGGGCCTCTGCGTCGAGCTGGTCGCTTTTCCGACTCCTCCGTCTCCTTCTGCTGCTACCGAAAAGCACATGCTGCTCACGGGAGGGCGGGGCGCGGGGAAGAGGGGCCTGGACGCGAGGCTGCGGCTGTCGCTCGAGTGGCCGAGTTCGAGTTCGAGCTCTTCTTCTCTTTCTTCTCCTCCGCCTCCACCCTCTCTCCTCCCTTTCCTCGACGTCTCGCTCGAGTGCGAGCCCGCCGCGTTCCGATTAGGAGGGAGGTCTCTCTCGCTCCTCTCGGAGGTCTCCTCCAGGCTCGATCCCAGCAGCGGGGGCGAAGAGAAGCAGAAGACGAAGGAAAAGAAGAAGCGGCAGCAAGGAGCCAGCGGCGACTGCGACAAAAAGGAAGGACAAGACCTGAACGGCTCCTCCTCGCTGGCCTCTGCGGTCGAGTCGGTGATCCTGCCCGACGTCTCCGGGGTGGCAGCCGACGCCGTGGCCCGCTCGTGGCTGTGGGAAGAAGGAGGAGCGGGAGCAGGAGGAGAAACTGCTGCCTGTGCTCCAGCCCCTGCTCCTGCTCCTGCGAACGAAAACAGCGAAAACATCGACGGCGACGCCGAGTGCTCTTCTTCGGCTTCTTTCTTCGACACTCTCTCGCACCTCTCTCGCTCCAAGACCACGGCGAGTTTCTTGTCCGGAGTGGCCTCGGCGATGAGCGGCAGCAGCAGCAACGGCGGCGACGGGTGGGGCTCTGCTTCGTCGAGCTTCTTCTTCTCCGCCTCCGATTCGCAACCTCAGACTCAAACTCAACCTCAGACGCAGACGAGAGCGTGGGCGGCGAGGGTCTCCTTCGCGGGTCTCGAGGCCTGCCTCTTCTACGACGAGGCGTCGTTCTACCATTCTTCTTCTTCTTTTTCTTCTTCGAAGAGGAGGAGGACGAGGAATTCCTCTCCTCCTTCCTTCCTGTCGCTGCCGGTGTCGCGGAGGCCGAGGATCGAGCTCGTCGTCGACGGCGCCGACGCCTCGATCTCCTGCTCGAGCTCCTTTTCGAGCTCTCTGAGTTCTTCTTCTACTCCTTCTTCTTCCTCTTCCTCCTCCGTATTGACCGTCCGAGCCTCGATCTTCGGCGTTCGGGCCTCGGACTGGGCGGAGAGCGAAGTTAGAGAAGGTCAGGAAGAAGAAGAAGAGAAGCAGAGGGAGCTGGAGCTGCTCGGCGACGCGAGGGAGCGCACGCTCGCGGCGCTGCCGCCGCTCTCCAAGGTCTTCTGCTTCTCCTCCTCCTCCTCCGAGCAGGGAAGCCGCGGGATCAGCCCTGCTGCGAGCCTGGGCGTGGCGAGGAGGCCCGTCGCGGCGAGCGTGAGCGGCGTCTCCGTGGCCGAGGCCTCTGCGGCGAAGCTGAGGAGGCAGCGGCGGAGGGAGGAGAAGGAGAGGAAAAAGGAGGAGGAAGGAGGAGGAGAAGCGTCGCCGCCTTTGCTGAATGCTGTTTCCTCTTCTCCTCCGACCGTCGTGGCTGCTACGCTCGAGAGCCTGGCTGCGGCGGCGACGACGACGACGATGGAGGAGGAGAAGGAGGAGAAAGAGCTCGGCGGCGAGATGGCGACGGAGGAGGAGGAGGAGGTAGAAAAAGAAGCTCCTCCTCTTTTGTCTCCTTCTTCCCGCGAAGACCCCGAAGACGACAAAGACGACGACGACGACGAAGAAGAAGAAGACGCAGCAGGGTCCTCCGCTCTGCTCGAGTGGCCGCTGCTCTCCGTCGGGGGCGGGCGCCGCGACGGGCCCCCTTCGGTCTCTGCCCGAGTCGAGCTCAAGACCAAACGTTTTGTTTCTTCGAGTAGTGCTTCGTCGAGCTCTTCCGCTTCCACTTCCACTTCCACTTCCACTTCCACTTCTTCCTCTTCTTCCACTTCCTCGGTCGACCTCACCCTGCACGCGCAGGCCGCGACGCTATGGCTGGGGCTGCCGCTGCTGTCGAGGCTCGCGGGGGCCTTCGACCCGCGGGAGCCGGAGCTGGCAGCGGCGGCAAATCCTTCTTCGTCGCCTTCTTCGCCTCCTTGTTCTTCTATTTCCTCTTCTCCGTCGATCAAACTCTCCATCTTCCTGCCGCACGTCACCGCGGTCTTGCTGCTGCCGCCGCTCCCCAAAGGAGAGACTACCGCAGCAGCGTCGTCGGGAGAGGGAGCCGGGCGAGGTGAGACGAGAGAGGAGGAAGGTGAAGTAAAAGAGGGCAGCGGCAGCGGCAGCGGCAGTGGCAGCGGCAGCAGCGGCAGCGCCCCGGGAGAACGAGGGCGGAAAGGCGAAAGCGACGACGACGACAAGGACGACGAGGACCTCATCAGCAGCCTGCTCGGGGGTCTCGGCATCAAGGAGGAAAAGAAGAAGGAAAAGGGCGAGGACTCCGAGAAGGAAGAAAACAAGGGGAAAGCTCCTGCTCCTCCTCTTCCTCCTCCTCCTCCTCTTCCCTTCTACCGAATCCTCGCCTTCGATCTCGCGGCGCCCCCTCCCCCGCAGCGCGGGGCCCCCGACGTGCCCACGCTGACGGCAGAGAACTCCTGTTCTTCTTCCTCCTCGTCTTCTCTCCCGCGAGGCTGGGACGCGAGGCTGCGGGTGGGGTGGGCGGTGGCGTTCCTGCTCGGCAGGAAGGCGGGGAGCAGCAGCAGCAGCAGCAGCAGCTGTCGCTCTCCTTGCTCTTCTTCTTCAATTCTTCTTCCGTCTCCTCCGCTCACCGCCTTCCGCATCGCCGACGCCCTCCCTGCGAGTGAAGAAGGCCCTCCTTCGTCTTCCTTCTCCGCTGCGGTGGTCGCCGATGTCAGCGTGCGCCCCCGTGCGGAGGCCCCGGCGGCTCCCTCGGGGCTGCTGTCTCTCGCCTGCGCCCGCGCCGAAGAGCACGCCGAGACGAGTTCCTCAGGTTCGAATTCTTCTTCTCCTTCCTCTTCTTCTTCTTCCTCTTCAACTTCTTCCTCTCCTTCTTCCTCGTCTTCCTCTTTCGAGCACTCTGCCAGGCTCCTCGCCGGCTTCTCCTTGCGCATCCGGGCCCCGGACCTGCGCCTGGCGCTGGCGAAGAGGGACGCGGAGGCGCTGAGCTCGGCGGCGGGCGCCGTCGCTGCGGCCGGGGCGGCTGCGGTCGCCGCCGCTGCCGCTGCTGCAGAGGCCGCTGGGATGCCCGCGCCCCCTCCGCCGCCCGTGGCGGTGGTCGAGGTCGAGGCGGGCGTCGTGGCGAGGCTTTTGAGGGGGTCGGAGAGGGAAAATGGAGGCGGGGGAGGCGGCGCGGGGCTGTTGCTGCTTTCTGACGACGACGACGATGAAACCTCTCCTTCTTCTTCTTCGGCTTTCATCGCCCGCGCTGGCCGCGTCTTCGCCTTTGCAGCTGCCCCCCTGGGCACGGAGGGAGGTTCCGCGGCCAGGCTCAGCGTCGGCAATGGCTCGCTGGTTGAGAAAGGAGAGAGCGGCAGAAGCGGAAGCGGCGGAAGTGATTTGGTTTGGTGGCCGACGACGGCGAAAGCGACGAGGGGAGAAGAAGACGGAGAAGGCTTCGAGATCGTGGTCGCTTCCCGCCCTGCTTCTTCTCCTTCTTCCGCAGCTCTCTCGATCGTCAGCGTCCTGGCGTCTAAAATGGGCGCCACAGTCGTCGCCGGGGATCTGTCACTGGGCTGGGCAAAGAGGGTGGCGAGCTTGTTTTCGTCGGAAGAAGAACAAGAAGCGGAAGAAGAGGAAGAGGAAGAGGAAGAGAACGACGAAGTCGGCGGACCCGAGAGACCGCCGTCGCCGCAGATCCCTCTCGACCGGCTCCCAGCCGAGCTGCCTCCGCCGACGGCCCCTGCCGTCTCTTATCCGCTGCCAACCTCGACGATGAAGTGGAGCGTCGCGGCGAGGGACTGCGCTGTCCGCTACGAGCCTCCTCCTCCTCGGGCAGTTGCTTCTTCTTCTTCTTCTTCCGCTTCCGCCGACAACAACAACGACGGCGACGACGATGCAGCGGCAACAAGAACAGCTCCCGCTTCCTCTTGCCGCGTCGCCGCGGCCCTGCTCCTGGGCTCCGCCCGCGCTTCAAGCTCTTCTTCTCTTTCTTCTTCCTCTGCCCCTCTTTCCCTGCTAATCTCTGGCGTCAGGCTGCTGGTCGCGGCGCAGGGTAGGGACGGCGACGATGGCGACGGCGGCGGCGAGAAGGTCGACGCTCGCCTTTTGGGTTCCCGTTCTTCTTCTTCTTCGGCTGCTGCCTGGGACAACTCGGCATCTTCTTCTTCCACTCTGGAGAAGTCCCTGAAGCTCTCCGGGTACGTGCTGGTGGCGAGCGAGGAGCACGCGAGGTTGAAGGTGGAAGAGGAGAGAGAAGAGGGAAAAGAAGGAGAAGGAAAAGGAAGAGAAGCTTCTTCTTCTCTTGCCACCACCAAGACCACCACCACAACCTCGGTCTCGCTCGAGCAGCGCAAGCTCCATCTCACCCTGGAGCCCAGGGCCTGTCGAATGCTGGGCGCGCTGCGGGAGCAGCTTGGAAGTGGTGGCGGGAGTGGTGGCGGGGAGGCGGGAGAGAGGAAGGAGAAGAGGAAAAAGAGGAAGAAGAGCGATTCGTCGCAGACTCTGCCGCAAACTTCTCCTCCCCCTCCTCCGAGACACATCCTCTCCTCGATCGACGACGACGCCTTCCCGGCAGACGACGCTGTCGCTGCTGGAGGGGCTTACTCTCCTTCTCATACGAGAGGGCGAGGGAGGAGGGGCAACAGGAGCAGCAGCGACGACGACGACGACGCCTCTTGGCAGCCGGTGAGCCCGAATGACGACGGCGACGGCGAAGGCGGCAACAGCTACAGGGGCCCTCGGCTCATCGACGGGTTCGTCCCCGTCGGCGGCGTTCCAACCGCTGCTGCTGCTGTCTCGCGAAGGAGCCGAACGGAGAGGCAGCAGGCGGCGGCGGCGAACAGCTCTTCCTCCTCGCCGGCCTTTGCCTTCGCCTCCGCCCTCGCCGCGGCCGACGACGCCGGGCTCACGGTGCAAGCCTCTTCCCGGAAGCCCTCGGCGCGCCTCCGGTTGGCTGGAGGCAGAATGCTGCTGTCGCTCGAGTGCCCCGCCGTTGCTTCATCTTCTTCAAGTTCTTCTGTTCCCCTCGCCGCGGTCGTCGACGTCGAGCTCCGAGGCGTCGAGGCGACCTTCGAGTCCTGGAAAGAGGAAAACGAGAAACAACTTTCGACTTCTCCTTCTCCTTCTTCCTCTGCCTCTGCCGCGGCGACTCTCCGCAAGAGGCTGGTGCTCTCCGTCGCCGACGCAGACGTTCGAGACCGCTTTGCCGCCACGCAAAAGTGGAAAGTGGTCGTCGGGAGGAAAGAGCGAGAAGGAGAAGAAGAAGGAGGTGGAGGCGCGGCGAAAGAACCTCCTCCTCCTCTTTTCGCGCTCGCACTGCTCTCGGTCGCCGTCGGCGGTCAAGGAGGAGAAGAACAGGAACAGGAGGAGGAGCTCCGCCTCTCGGCCTCGACCCCTTGCCCCCTCCGCGTCCGCCTCGACCAGGACCTCTGCGAGGCCCTTTTCGAGAGCTTCGGGGTCGCTCCCGGGCCCGGGCTGGAGTTTGGGGACGAGGACTTGGTCGGCGAGAGTAGTGACGAAGAAGAGGAAGAGGAAGAGGAAGAAGACGACGAAGGGAGCGATGTCGACGACGACGAAGAACAAGAAGAAGAAGCAAACAACGCTTCTTCTATTTCTTCTTCTTCTCCTTCCTCCCTCTTCTTCCAACGCGTCCAGGTCTCCCCTCTGGACCTCACCCTCGACTACAGGCCGCGCAGGCTCGACGCGCGCGCCCTCGCCACCGGAAGGATAGCCGAACTCTTGAACGCGGCCCCGCTCCGCGGCGCGCGCCTGAGGCTTCCCCGGGTCGCCTGCCGCGGCCTCGTCGGCCTCGACGGCGCGTTTTCGAGCGTGCTCTCGGCCTGGTCGACCCACGCCAGGAGCGGTGCCGGCGTGGCGGGGCTGCTCCGCGGGTTCCCTGCCGCGGCCTCGCTGGGGCGCGTCGCGCTTCCGGCGGCAGACGTGCTGGCCGGGGCCGGCGGTACCCTGCTGGCCCTTCCCTCCGCCGTGGTCTCGAGCTCCACGAGGATGACGAAGATGACGACGGCGACGACGCGGGTCGTGGCGCGTGCCAGGGCGGCGGTGCTGAGCGGTAACAGCAGCGGCGGTGGAGGCGGAGGAGGTGGGAGTGGTGGAAACGGAGGAGGAGAAAACCAAGCCGGCGACGGCGACTGCGACTCGGAGGAGGACCTCTCGACGCTGCTCCGCCGGGCGAGGCGGAGGAGGGCTTTAACGGAATCGGCGAAGAGGCTCCGCCGCGGGCTCGCGGCGCTGGTCCGAGCGACGGTCGCCGAGGCGCTGGGCGCGACCTCGGCGGGCGCGCTGGCCGCGGCGAGGGTCATCGTCTCGAGGTCGGCGGAGGTTGAAGGAGAGGAGGAAGAAGAAGAAGAAGAAGAAGTCGCGGCAGCAGCAGCAGCAGCAGCTCACGCCTCCACTTCCGCCACTCCTTCCGCCACTTTGACTTCGAAGCAACGCCGCGACGCCGCGACCAGGGCCCTGGGCAGGGCCGCGGCGCAGGGCCTGAACGCCGGAGGGAGGGCCGCGGCTGCGGCGGCGGAGCTCGTTCGAGGAGAGAGGAGGCGGTGAGGTAGGAGAAGAAGAAGAGAGAGTTGTTGTTTCTTTCCTTTTCTTTTCCCTTATTTTGTACCACTACAAGAGAGTAAAATAAAAGAAGATTGCATTGATTGATAAATTTGATCTGCTCTGCCTTTGACGATATGCTGTTGTCGTGGCGTTGGGTGGGAGGTGGGAGACAGAGAGAGAAAAAGGGAAGGCGACGTCGAGGTCGAGAGAGAGCGGGAAAAAGCAAAGAAAAAATCTCTCTCTCGACTTCGCCCCTGCTTCTCTCTTCACTTTTTCTTCTTCCCTCTTTCCCTCAACGCCCATCGATGCAAACAGCCATGGCCTCGCAGCCCCTGTCGCTGCCCACGCCTCGCTCGTCCACCCCTACGGCCCCGCGCTCCGCCGCCGGGTCGCTCACCCAGAAGAGCTCGGTCGTGCCCTTTGTGAGGCCGAGCTCGTCGTCCGCCAACGAAGAGTTTACTGCGTCCGGCTCGAACCATGCGTCGCTGCCCTCGAGCTTGCGGGCAGCTGCTCGCGCCTCGCGCTCGCTCAGCAACAACGCGACCGGCGGCGGCGGAGGAAGCGGCAGCGCCAGAGTGACGCCATCTTCTTCCCTGAGAAGGCCGACCTGGCGCGGGTCGCCCGTCGTGGCCGCCGCCGTGGCCCCGCCGGCCATGCGAGTGAGCGGCTTCGACGCTCACGAAACGACGTCGACACCTTCGTCGTCGACGCATTATCCCATGCACGCCGCTCCCGCTCCCTCGTCCAGCACCGCTGGCCTCCTCTCCCGCGTCCTGCACGTCCGCGACAGTTCCGGCTCGGCCTCTCAGGTGAGAAAGGGAGGTTTCGGAGGGTTGCGAGCACGCGGGTCGCAAACCCTTTTTTCGAGAGAGGGCTTTTTTTCCCCTCTTCTCGCTCGCTTTCGAACAAACTGAAAGGGAAGGAAAAAACCGAAAAAAGAGCGGGAGCGCTGACGACGCATCCCCTTGTTTTACGCAATCCCTCCCGCCCTCTTAAACGCCCCCTCTAACCACTCATCAACAGTCCAATGCGAGCTCGACCAGCTCTGAGGTCTCCCAGCAGCCTGTGGCCGTGGAGGTGGACGCAGACGCGCTCTACGAGAGCCTGCAGGTGAGAGGCTGTTTTTTTTTTTAGATTGAAGAGGTTTTTCTCTTCTTCTCCTCCTTTGTCGTCTCCGTCGCCGTTGTTGAGTTTGACATTTGTTCCGGAGCACAAAAAACCCTCCTCCCGTTTGCCCCGATCCTCGCTCTCTTGCGCCTCTTTCTCGCCATAGAAGCGAGGAGGGGACCATTTGCTATCGTTCGACGGCGGAAGAGATTGGGTCGGAAGGGCGCGAGAGGAGGTTTGCGTTGCGCCCTAGCGAATGCGACAGAAGAGGAGGGGCTTTCTCGACGCGCGCGCGAAGAAGACGAAGAAGAAAAACCTCCTCCTTTTGCCCTCTTTCTCCCTCTTTTCTCTCTTCCTGAGGACAGCAACGCACTTTTCTTCCTCTCTTTTCTTTCTTGCTCTTCCGTCTCGCGCTGCGTCCTTCAGAGCTCTGCTGATTCGAAAGGATCAAAACTCCTCCTTTCTTTCTTACTCACCTCCTTCTCTTCACTTCAAACTCAACCTCAACCCTCTCCAGTCTTCCCACCCCATCTTCCGCTCGCCGCTCGTCCGCCAGGCCTGGGCCGTCGCCAAGGTCGCGCACAGGGGCCAGGCCCGCTCCGCCGCCACGCCCTCTCAGCCGCTGTTGCAGCACTGCGCCGACGTCGCCCGCGCCGTCGCGGAGCTGCTGTCCGGCGACGCCGAGGCCGTCGCCGCCGCGGTGCTGCACGAGGCCCTGGGCCGCGGCGTCGCGACGACTGCGGCGCTCGCCGAGGTCGGGGTGCCCGAGAGGGTGGTGGCGCTAGTCTCGTCCGTGGCGCGCATGTCGGACCTGTGCGCCGTGCGCAGGTTCACCACGGGAGAGGCCTCGGGCTCGCCCTCGGGCTCGCCCGTCGGGAGCTTGATTGGTGGAGGTGGTGTTGGTTTAGAGTCGTCGAAGAAGGAAGCACCTCCTCCTCCCACCAACAACAACAAGGCCGACGCCTCCGCCTTCGTCGCCATGCTGCTCTCGATGTCCGACGTCAGAGCCGTGGTGATCAAGCTCGCGGACAGGCTCTGCGACCTGAAGTCTTCCGCCGAGGCTGCCGTCGCGGAGGCGGAGAAGCAAGTCAAGAGTTCTTCCTCTTCGACGAAGCCATCGCTCGAGGCCCGCCGCGCCGTCGCCGACCCTTCCGCCACCGCCTTCGCCTCCGCCGTCGCCGCCCGCGACGCCGCCCGCGACGCCCTCAACCTATACGCTCCCCTGGCCAACAGACTGGGCGTGTGGTCGCTCAAGGCCTCGCTCGAGGACGCCGCGTTCGCGCTGCTGCACCCGGACGAGGAGCAGGCGCTCGCGGCGGCGCTGGCCCCGCCGGAGCGCGCGGCGGCTTCGCTGCAGCACGCGCTTGACGCCCTGAGGGGCAAGTTGGATGAGGTTGCTAGTTCGAGCTCTAGTTCTAACTCTTCTTCTTCCTCTTCCTCTTCCGCCAACAAGGGCCTGGCCAACGCCGACCTCAGCGGGCGACCCAAAAACCTTTATGGCGTCTACCGCAAGATGCTCGCCAAGGGCCCCGGGGCCACCCCGGCCTCGATCCACGACGCCAGGGCGGTGAGGGTCCTCGTGCCCACCAAGGCCGACTGCTACGCGGCCTTGCGAGCAGTCCACGCTCTCTGGCAGCCCGCGGACGTGGACCAGCCCTTTAAGGATTACATCCGCAAGCCCAAGGACAACGGCTACCAGTCGCTGCACACGGTCGTGATGGTCGCCGACGAGGAGACGGGAGAGATGGCCCCCCTGGAGGTCCAGATCAGGACCGCCAAGATGCACCTGGTGGCCGAGTTCGGCGTGGCGGCGCACTGGAGGTACAAGGAGGAAAGCTCGAGCGCGATGAGCGAGGCGAAGGAGGCGCTGGCGAGCGCTTTGGGGGGGAGTGGTGGAAGTGGTGGAGTTGCGGCGTCCACGGCGACGACGACGGTGACAAACAACGACACCACTTCTTCGTTCGACGCCGACGACGCCCCCCTTTCGTCCTCTGACTTTGAGGACGCGCAGGTGGCCTGGGCTCGCTGGCTCATCACCTGGGCTCACGAGCTCGAGGACAAAAAGGCGAAAGCGAGCGAGGTCGTCGGAGCTGGTTCGGGGCCGCTGGCGGCGCTCGCCGGCGCCGTTGGCAGCGCCGTCCCGGCGGTGAATGCTTCAAAGTCTTCTTCTTCTTCGCACCACCACGGCCACGGCCACTCTTCTTCCTCTTCTTGCGCCTTCCCGACGCACTCGTCCGACTGCGCCTTTGTCGACTTTATGGCAAACACCCTCAACGGGCGCTCGGGGAAGAGCAGCAAGGAGAGCGGTGGAGGAGGAGGTGGGGCTTCGAAGACGCTTTCGTCGCCGTTGTCGTCGACCGTCGCGACCGCGAGCGCCGTCGCGAACGTCGCGGCTTCTTCTTCTTCTTCGTCGTCGTCTCTTTCCGCCACCACCTCCTGCTCAACGGCGACCGAGCGCATCCTCGTCGCCGTACTCGATCACACGGCCAGCGGCGACGGGCCCGCGATCCCGCGCGTCGAGGCCGTGCCCGCCGGGACCACCGCGGCGCAGCTCGCTTCCCGCCTGGCCGCTCGCGGAAACGCAAACAGCAGAAACGGAAACAACGCCAACACCTCGACCTCTTTCACCTCCAACGGCCGCCCCCCCTCGGCCTCTTCCGCCGCGGCCTACCGCGCCTCCCGCGTGCGCACGCGCGTGCTCGTCAACAACGGCGAGCTCGCGCTGAGCGTGCAGGGCGGCGTGGCGACGCTTGAGGAGGAAGACCACCTCTTTGATGGAGAGACGGGCACCGGCGGCGCTGCTGCCGCTGCTTCTTCTTCGTCGTCGTCGTCGCTCGCGACTGCCTTGAAGCCAGGAGACAAGGTCGAGCTGTTTTTCGCCCCGAATTCTGCTGCTGCTGCTCGTGGGTCTTCCTCGAGCTTCGACGAGGGCAACAGCAGCAGCCGCGGAGGGTCGATCGACGTCGAGGTGGAGAGGGTCAGGCTCGCGAGGCTGTTTTCGGCAGACGTCGCAGCGCGCGCGGCGGCGGCGTCGGCCGTTTGAAAAAAAAAGGCACAAAAAATTATCATCTCATCACCCATTTAACTTGGCTCATTTTCGTTCCTCGCTTGCTCCGGCGTGCCTGCCTTTTCTTTTTTAGAATTTTCAGGAGCTGCTGCCGGATGAACGACGATCGAGAGCGATTCTTACTTGTACGAGTGTGCCATCAAAACAACAACAAAACCAAAAAAAAACTAAAAAGAAAACTTGAGTCCTTTTACTTTAGAGTGTGCCTTGTGCTATCAACACCAACAACGAGTCCCCCCTTCCCCTTTACAACAACTACGATCGTACGCCAAAGAAGAGAGAGAGAGAGAGAACGAAAGAAAAAGAAAAAAAGAGTTATATATTTCGGAGGAGACGAGAAAAATTATTGAGAGTTTAAAGAGTTGAGAGATAGAGAGAAAAGCGGAGCAGTCGGAGAGCTTTCCCCTCCTTTCGGTTTCGCCCTCTCCATCGCCTTTGTGTGTTTAGTGTGAGAGTGTGTGCGCGAGTGTAAAAAACAACAACGAACCAAAAGAAAAACATGAAAACGAGAGAGAGGAGAGGGAGGAGAAGAAGAGGAGGTCGAGGTCGAGAGCCTCGAGGAAAAAAAAATCGAGCTCCCGTCACCGCTTCCCCCGCTCTCGCTCACTCCTCGCTTCCTCGAGCAACAACAACAAAAAAGCAATCCACCTTGCTCTTCTTCCAAGGGCTGCTCTCTCTCTTTGATTCTCACGCGCGCATCGCGAGGCTCCTGTTCTCTGCGAGATCAGCCAGCCGCGCGCGCGTCGCAAGCGAGAACGAAAATAGCAAGGAGAGATCGAAGGAAAAGGGGGCACCCCATCACTGCCGCCGTTTTTTCCTTCGTCGTTCATCGCTTTTCTTTCCTTCTCCCCTGAGCCCCTCTCTGCTCTTCCGAGCCTTTAATTCCCCGCCGCGATGCCGCCCACCGTCGCGTACTACTACGATGAGGAGATCGGTGAGTCGGATTGAAGGGTGCAAGGTCGCGGAGTGGACGAAGAAAAGAAGAGACAAAACAAAAGAAAAGAAAGCAAGCCGATGTCGATGATGCTTGCTCATGCGCTTTGCTCTTTCTTCTTCTTCTTCGCGCGCGCTGCTTTGATGCTGTAGACCAGGACCTCTCGCTTCTGGCTGATTGAGATCAGTATGAAGATCTGGCTCGATCTTTGCTGCGAAGAGATGGAGAAGGGAGAGGGCCCTTTTTGTCTCGCGAGCTCGAGCGAAGATGAAGAAGAAGAGAAGAAAGAGACGAGCGCCGTCGATTTCGTCAACTTCAACCTCTCGACCTCTACCTTCAAAACCTCTTGTTCTCATTTCCCTCCTCTCTTCGAACTCTCTCACTCACTCACTCACTCACCCCTCCCTCTCCACTTCTCTCTCTCAATCCCATAGGCACGTTCAACTACGGAGGAGGCAACCCCATGAGGCCCCACCGGGTCCGCCTCACCCACTCGCTCGTCTCCCACTACGACCTCGAGAAGTCGATGGTGCTCCACCGCCCAAAGCCGCGCTCCGAGACGCAGCTCGAGGAGTTCCACGCCGACGACTACGTCAAGTTCCTCAAGGCGGTCACGCCGGACAACCAGGACGAGTTCCTGACGCAGATGCGGAGGTTCAACCTGGGGAGCGTGGGGGAGGCGGACTGCCCGGTCTTCGACGGGCTGTTTGAGTACTGCTCGGTGAGATTTTTTTTTTCTTCTTCTATCGAGCGACAGAGGAGAAGAAAGGAAGGACAGCATTCTTCTTCGCGTTTCTTCCTCTTCTTCTGCTTCTTTTTCTTCCAGCAGCAGCAGCACGAGCAGCTTGGCCCTCTCTTCATTTCTAAAACTCTAATCGCCGCGCTCACTTTCAATTCCTCGATCCTTTTCAAAATCGTCATCATCGTCATAATAAAAAAACAGCTCTACTCTGGCGGCTCGGTCGGCGGCGCCGCCCTGCTCAACAACAAAGGGGCCGAGGTGTGCCTCAACTGGTCGGGAGGGATGCACCACGCGAAAAAGGCCGAGGCCTCCGGGTTCTGCTACATCAACGACATCGTGCTGGCGATCCTGGAGCTGCTCAAGTCGCACGCGAGGTAAGAAGAAGGATTTTTTTTTTTCGTTATCTCTTTTTTTCTTTCTTCTTCCTTCCTTCCAACCACCGCCTCTGTTTTCTCACCCTTTCTCCCTTCCTCTTTCTCCTCCGACTCCACCTCCCACCCCTTCCCTCAACCAACCACTCAAAAGGGTCCTCTACGTCGACATCGACATCCACCACGGCGACGGCGTCGAGGAGGCCTTCTATTTGACAGACCGGGTCATGACCGTCTCCTTCCACAAGTACGGCGACTTCTTCCCCGGCACGGGAGCCCTGGGGGACGTGGGCACAGCCAACGGCAACCTCTACGCCGTCAACGTCCCTTTACAGGAAGGGATGGACGACGAGTCGTACAGGTTTGTGTTTGAGCCCGTCATGCAAAAGGTCATGGAGACTTTCCAGCCTGGCGCTGTCGTGGTCTGCGGTGGAGCCGACTCTCTTTCTGGAGACAGGCTCGGATGCTTCAACCTGTCCCTGCAGGGCCACGCCGCCTGCATGGATTTCCTGGCTCGCTTCGAGGTCCCGCTCTTGATCCTGGGGGGTGGAGGCTACACGATGCGCAACGTCGCGCGGTGCTGGTGCTACGAGACAGGAAGGCTTTTAGGACTAGAACTCCCCGACGAGCTGCCCGAAAAGGCGCTGGACGAGTTCGACTACTACATGGACACGCACAAGCTCCGCATCGCGACCTCCAACATGCGCAACGCCAACACGCGCGAGGCGCTGGAGTCGATCAAGAGGACGGTGCTGGCGAATCTGTCAAAGCTGCCGGCGGCGCCGTCTGTGCAGATCGGGGAGCAGGCTCCGGAGCACAAGCTGGCGGAGAAAGGTGAAGTTGAGGGTGACCCTGATGTCCGCGGTGGCGGGCAGGCGGCGGAAGACGCGCGCGTGGTGAAGCCGGAGGAAGGGTTTTACGGCGCCGAGGCGGACCGAGGGGCGAGGGACGTTTCGGATGCAGGACTTGGTGTCGGTGGAGGAGGAGAAGCGTCGACGGCTCCAAAGGCAGAGCCTGTTGCTGCTGCTGCTGCTGCTGCTGCGCCTGTGGCGGCAACCACCACAACGGAACCAGCAGCAGCTCCTGCTCCTGCTGCTGCTCCTGCTCCTGCTGCTCCCGCTGCGCGTCCTCCATCTGACGAAGCGTACCTGGGCTCGATCGCCGGGGGAGCGCCTCCGCTGGGGTTGGAAACCGGAGGGGATGCCGCTGCTGCTCCGGCAGCGGCAGCAGCGGCGGCGGCGGAGGCTCCTGCGGCGGAGGCTGCTGCTGCTGCTGCTGCTCCAGCTGCCGAGGCAGCGGCCGCAGCGCCTCCTGCTGATGGTGGCCCGGCGCCGATGGACTCGTAGAGATGGGGCGGAGAGAAGAGAGAGAGATTGGGGGAAAGCGAGAGAGAGAGAGAAAGAGAGATTTTTTGTTTTCGAGAAAGAAAAACGGCCCGCGTCGTTTTCTTTTCTCTTTTGTTCTTTTGTTCTTCTTTTCTTTGCAACGTCTATACATGCTTTCTTGAAAATGAGAGAGGAGAGTTGAGGTAGAGGGAAGGGTGAGAGAGAAGCATGAGATGACGCGGAGGGAAGAGAGAGAGAGATAGGAAAAAAAAGAAAATCAAAACTTTTTTTAGAAATTTAAGGGTTGGTAGTCATTCAATTATTTTTAAATCAACTCATTTTTTCCAAACTCGAAAACCAAAAGAGAGATCCCTTCTCTAAATCAGTTGTAGTGTTCGAATCGCCATCGCCGAGCTGCTAGGAAAGCTCACTCCATCAAAGGAAAGGACAGGATTGAGTAAAAAGAAGGAAAAAACGGAGAGAAAAGGGAGAGAGAATAGAGAAGAGCAAGAAAAAAATCAACTCGTTTTTTTTTTCAGTGCGTGGTCCCCCCCCGGTTTGATGAGTTTGATTTACAATTGGCACATCGCGCGAAAAACGTGAGTGTGTAAAAGAATCAGGCAGGAAAAAAGGCAGGCAGATGGTGGGGTGTCTAAATGAACAAGAAGAATTTAGCTGCGGAAAGCAAGCAAAGAAGAAGAACAACGAACGAACGACGACGACCAAGGGCGGCGGCAGCGACAAAGGAGCGGAAAAACAAGGGGAGGAAGAAGTTCTTCCTCCCACTTCCCAGTCGTCCCTCGCACGCGCTTGCGCTCGTGTCGTCGTCGTCGTCACCGTAGTCAAGAAATATACAGAAAAAAGAATGGAATAAAGGGGAGAAGTGAAGTTTTGTTTTGGATTTATTATGTTTTTTTTCTTTCGAGGAAAGAGGAAATAGAAAAGGAGCAGCATCAGCAACAACCTCTTCATTCTCTCTCTCTCTCCTTCCCTCATCAACCAAACAGGTCGATCAAGTCACCATCAGCCACCGCGGCAGCTGCTGCAGCATGGGCCCTGGCCGCCACTTCCTCCTCCGAGGGCCTGGCTGCGGCCCTGACAGCGGCCTCCGTCGCGGCGCTCGCGGCGGGCCCGACCCAGCTCGCTCCGGCCGCGGCCATGCAGAAGGACCACTTGTCCGTGGCGTCGGCGATGTGCTTGGCCATGGGTTTCCCTCCGCCGTGGCCGGCCTGGTTCTCTACTCTTAGCAATAAAGCGTTGCGCTGCGGGTCTGTGGAATTAGAAGCCAGGTCGTGCTGGAGCGTGGCTGCGTATTTCAGCGAGTGCAGCGGCGGGACGCGGTCGTCAAACTCGGCGGTCGAGACGAGCACCGCCGGGTAGTTCTTGGTTCCCGCCGTCGGGGCAGCGATGTTGTGCAGGGGCGACCAGGCCCGGATGAAGGGACGTTCCGTGGCGAGCTCGGGGTCGCCGTAGTCCGATTTCCAGAAGACGCCGACGGTGAACTGAAGTGGAGGTGGTGGAAGAGGAGGAAGTTTGAAGAAGATGTTTTTTTTTTTAGGTGAGCGCGATTTTTTCTTTTTCTCTATGATCTCTTTTTCTCTTTCTCTCTCTCTTCCTCTCTTTCTCTCCTCTCCTCTTCCTTGCTCTCTCTCTCTCTCTCTCTCTCTCTCTCTCTCTCTCTCTCTCTCTCTCTCTCTCTCTAAAAAACAAACAATCAGGACTCCATCGTCGACGACGCCGAGGCCGTCCGAGCCGCCCTCGTCCCCTCGGGCGCGGGCTCCTCGCCGCAGCGAGGGCGCTGGTCGGTGCTCGGGCAGTCGTTCGGCGGCTTCGTCTCCGTCACCTACCTCTGCCGTGCGCCGTGGGGGATCACCGAGGTGCTGCTGGCCGGGGGGCTCCCTCCCGACGCCGCGGGGTGGGAGGAGGAGGAGGAGGAGGAGAAGAAGAAGAAGAAGAAGAGGGATGGCGGCGCGGCAGAAGCCTCCACCTCAAACGGCGCCAACGGGACCGAGAGCACGAGCGCCGTCGCCGACCAAGTCTACGACCGCCTCTTTGCCCGCGTCGTCTCGCAAAACGCCAAGTTCTACAAGCGATACCCGCGAGACGCCGCCAGGGCGCGGGCGATCGTCTTGGCCCTCGCTGCCCTGCCCGGGGGAGGCGCCGCGCTGCCCTCGGGCGGGGTCCTCACGCCGCGAGGCTTCCAGCTGCTCGGGCTCGCGGGGCTGGGCTCCGGCGGCGGCTTCGACCGCCTCCACTACCTCCTCGAGAGGGCGCTGTGCCCCCTGACGGGGCGGGTCACCGCCGGGTTTCTGAAGAGCTACGAGAGCTGGATGGCGTGGGAGGCCAACCCGCTCTACGCCCTCCTCCACGAGTCCATCTACTGCGACGGCGCCGAGAGCGGCAGCTCGGGCTGGGCGGCGGAGAGGGCGAGGCGGCGCGGGACGGTCGCGGTGGCGCTCCGCGCGGCCCCGCCCGGCGGCGGCGGCGGCGGCGGCGGCGGCCCGGAAGCGGCCCCGCCCTCGCCCTCGCCGACGGCGACGGTCGCGCTCCCTCGGCCCGAGGCCTTCGACGCCCTGCTCGCCGCGAGGGCGGGCCGCGACGTCCTCTTCACGGGGGAGATGGTGTTTCCCTGGATGTTTGACGAGGTCGGCGCGCTCCGCCCGCTGGCCGCCGTCGCCGAGCGGCTCGCGCACAGGAGGGACTGGCCGCGCCTCTACGACCTCGCCGCGATGAGGAGCTGCCGCGTCCCCGTCGCGGCCGCGGTCTACTGGGAGGACATGTACGTCGACTTCGAGCTGTCGCAGAGGACCGCGCGGCGGATCCCCGGCCTGCGGCAGTGGGTGACGAGCGAGCTGATGCACTCGGGCATCCGCGACGACGGCGCGCGCGTGTTTGAGCACCTGATGGGGCTCGTCCGCGGGTCGACGCCGCTGTTCTGAGCCCGATCTCGCGGTTCCGTTCGAGCTGCTGCGTGCTGTTCCTCGCGGCGCCTGGTCGTCTTTTCGGGAGTTTTGAAGTTTCCGTTCTCGTCATTTTTTTGTTCGGCATTTCGTTTTTTTTTTTAACATGGTCCTTCTCTTCCGTCAACTCCTTCCCCCTTCTCCTCTTCAAGCCTCCTTCCGCCTCGTCTCCGCCTCCTCGCGGCAGCCCTTCTCCACGCGCGCGAGCAGCGGCCGCAGAGCCTCCACGAACCCCTCGTCGAACCGCTCATCGGAGAAGAGCCTCGCGGCCCTCCGCCGCGCCGCCGCCGCCATCCTCGGCGCCGCCGCGGCCGGGGCCTTTGCCTTTGCTACCTTCCCTCCTCCTGCTCGCGCTGTGCCTCCCCCCGCTTCTTCCTCCCCCTGCTGAGAAGAGAGCAGCAGGAGCTCAGAGATCGCGTCGGCGTACTCCTCCTCTGTGGAGCAGAGGAACCCCGTGGAAATTGAGCGCTTTTTCCTCTTCGAGGCCGCGGGAGAAAGTGATTTCGTCCCCGCCGCGCTGCTCTCCTTCCCGCCGCCGCCGACCTCCGCCTCCTCCTCGTCCTCTTCCTCTTCCTCCTCTTCTTCTTCCCTCACTATGTCCATCCTCGGGCCCGCAGAGTCGTGCGCCACGGGGACAACCCCGGCCGCCATGTACTCGACGACGCAGATCCCAAAGTGCTCATCTACCATGGCGTGGAGGCCGCCGAGCGCCGAGGACAGGAGCGCGCGGAGCGCCTCTCGGGAGGCGTTCGTGACAAAGACGGCGACGTCGTCGTCGTCGCTCTCCTCGGTCCCGCCGCCTCCGTCCCCTTTCGTCAGCCCGAGCTCGCGGGCGAGCCCCCGCAGCGCCTCCACCCTCGCGGCGTCGGCGGCGTCCCTGACGCCTCCGACCAGCGCCAGCCTCGCCGACAGCACTGGGTGCGAGAGGTCGCCGCTTTCCGTCGCCCGCCGCCGCGCGAGCGCCAAGGCGCGCAGCAGCGTCGCCTGGTTCTTCTCCGGCCGGAACTGCGCCAGCGCAATCAGCAGCCTCCCCTCCCCTCGTCGTTCTCCTCCCTTCTTCTTCTTCCTCTTGCGGAAGACCTCCTCCGGGAGCGGGGCGCGCTCCAGGGGCAGGTCTCGCAGGGAGGAGACGCCGCAGGGAGGGTAGACGATCGTCGACGAGGAGAAAAGACCTGTTTGGTCTTTTTCGTCTTCGTGCGACTGAGAGGTCGGCGACGAACGAGAGAGGAAGCGAAAGAGGTTCGGCCGCCGCCACCACAGCTGCTCGAGGTGGCCCGCCGTCCAGCTGCTGTTGGCCACGGCCACGTCGCAGCAGGCGCCTCCGGCTGCGCCGTAGACCGAGGCGACGGCGTGGTAGTAGGCCGTCTTTACAGCGGAGCGGAGTTTCCGAGCGAGAGGAGGGGCGCCGCCGCCGCCAGCGCCGCCGACGCCGCCGGCGCCGGCAACGGCGAGCGCGCCGCCGCTGCCGCTCTTCTCCTTCCCGTCATCCTCCCCGCAGGCTCCTCCGCTCTTCACTCGTTTCAGCATGTCGCTCGAAACGATCGGATAGTGCACGTAGGCTGCCACGTGGCACCCCGCGGCCTTGGCGACGAAGTACGAAAGGCTCCAGCCGCTCGTGTCGACGAAGAGCGCCGGCATCCCGCCGACCCCGCCTCCGCCGCCGCTTCCCTCCCCGGCCGCGCCCTCTCCTCGGCGGCAGCAGGCGCGCAGCCCCTGGAACGCCAGCGCGGCCCCGGCCAGGCTCTGAGACACCAGCGTCAGTCTGGGGTGCCGCGCCGGATCGAGGCGCGCCACGTCCTCGAGCGGGACGGCCTCGACGTCCCTCTGGAGCTCGACGCCGAACGTGCGCAGCGCCGCCGCGCGGAGCGAGCCCGCCGAGAGCTTCTCGTCGCAGAGGACGAGGACCCTCGCGTCGGGGAGCGCCCTCTGGAGGGCGGAGACGGCGCACCAGAGCACGCGCTCGCCGCCGCCGCCGCCCGCGGCGTTGGGGTGGAAGAAGGCGATCGTGTCCTGGAGAGGCAGAGAGGGGGGGGAGGGGAGAGGGAGGGAGTTTTTTTGTTTGTTTGAGGAGAGAGAAGGAGGTTGAGAGAGCGAGGGGAAGAGGTCGAGAGAAAACGAAAAGCAAAGGAAAAACCATTCAATCCTCACCTCCCTCCTCCTCCCCGCCGGAGAGCGCAAAGACCACCATAGCGCCGCCCATGCCGCCAAGAGCAGGAGCAGGAGTAGTAGAGTCAGCTGAGCGCAGCGGCTTGGCCCGAGGACCAGCACGCCCGCGAGGGCCGCGACGAGCGGGAACCGGAGCGAGAGCAGAAGGGTCATTGCGATCGATTCTGCTGTTTTTCCTTTTTTGACGAGGGAAAGGGCACTTTCACTTTTTTTTCCCTCTCTGAACGCTCCTGGCTTTCTCTCTCCGTTCTCTCTCTTCGGACTCTCTTTGTTCTCTCTCTCTCTCTTTCTCTCTTCCCAATGGCGCGCCTCCAAGCCCTGCGCTCGGCCTTGCGCTCCCTCTCGCAGCAGTCGCTGAGGCAAGGGGGAGGAGCAGCAGCGGCGGCTGGAGCCGGAGCTGGAGGAGCGGCTGCTGCCTCCAGCGGCAATTCGGGCGCCGCGGGTGCGATGGCACTCGCAGGAGCGCAGCAGGTAAAACGTTTTCTTTTCGTATCCCCCTGTCTCCGTCTTCGCTTTACCACCCTTCGGGGGCGTTGTAGCAACCGCAGAGAGCGCTCTTGTGGGCGCTAAATGGTATCGGAAATCCTATCGGAAAGTTAGAACAAGGAAGCCGGAGCGAGAAAACGATCGGCGACGAATTGCAGACAGCAAGGGAAAAGGTAAACCAATCTCGTCCGCTTTCATCCTCAACCTCGACCCCTCTCTCTCTCGGAACAAAAATCACTCCCTCCAGTCCTTCCTCCGCCTGGGGGCCTGCGGCTTCGCCGCCGCGGCCGCGGCGGCGACCGTCGGCGTCGGCGGGGTCCACTGCGCGCCCTCGGCAGGGACCGCAGAGACGGCGACGGGGACCGCGGTGAGGAGGAGCTTTGGGTCTTTCCGTCTTGTCTCTTTTTTGCTTCTCTCCCCCTGTCTCTCTTTCTCGACCTCATCGAAAACCCCGAAACAACCCCCTCTAAAAAATCCAAGGTTGACCTCTCCCGCTCCGGCATCCTGGCCCCTCCCGGCTCCAACCCCGACCGCGACGTCATCTTCGTCCTCGGAGGCCCCGGGTCCGGCAAGGGCACCCAGTGCTCCCGGCTCGTCGCGGACTTCCCCGGCGTGGTGCATTTGTCGGCGGGGGACCTGCTCCGGGCGCACACGAAGTCGGGGACGCCAGACGGGGACGCCGTGGCGGGGATGATCTCCCAGGGGCAGATCGTCCCCTCGTCTGTCACGATCCGGCTGCTCGAGGCGGCGATGGCCCAGGCCGCGAGCGAGACGGCGAAGAAGGCGGGCGGAGAGGCGGCGGAGAGGAGCGGAAGAGAGGCCTCGTCAAAGCACCGCTTTTTGGTCGACGGCTTCCCACGTAACGACGAGAATCGCGCGGCCTACGAGGCCCTGACGGGCTCCGACCCGGCCCTCGTGCTCTTCTTCGACTGCCCCGAGGCCGTCATGCGCCGTAGGCTCCTGGGGCGCGGCCAGGGCCGCACCGACGACAACGACGAGACGATCGCCAAGAGGTTTCGCGTCTTTGTCGAGAGCTCGGTGCCCGTGGTGGAGTACTACGAGAAGAAGGGGAAGGTCGCGAAGATCGACGCAGACAGGGACCCGGAAAAGGTGTACGCCGACGTGAAGAGGGTGTTCGCGTCGAGGACGGGGGCCGCGGCGAAGCAGTAGTAGAGAAAGGGGAGGAAAGAGAGGTGGAAAGGTGCAGACAGAGAGAAGAAGCAGAAGATGAGAGAGGGAGAGAGGGCGACGCGAGGGAGACGAGAAATAGGACGGGAAAGCGGGTTATTCCCTCCTTCTCTCGTTTCTCTTTTTCTGCGTGCAATGGAGACAGCGCGAGAAGTTTCGCTTTCAGAGTGAGACAGACAAAGGAGCCAGAGAGGGACGGGCGCGACTCACATTTGGAAAAACAAAGAATACTTATCATTTCAGTTTTTTCCATAGTTCATTTCATTTCACACGAGTCTCGTTCTCTCTTTCTTTCTCACTTTGGTCTCTCTCCGCGGTATCGATTCAGTACAGTTGTTTGTTTTTCTCTTTAAATGCAAGTGCCGTTTTTAAATGGAACAAGTGAAACAAGTTTTTTCTTTTTTTGTGAAGTGGAAAGCAAAATCTCTCTTTTTCTTTCCCTCTTCAGGGGGAATGGATGAATGGAAAAATTGGTCTCTCCTCGCGTTTCTTCTTCCTACCGCCCGAGAGAGCGCGAACTCTGCTGCTGCTGCTGCTGCTGCTGCTGCTGCTGCTTCCCCTGCGGGGTGCTCCCCCCGCTGCCCCCTGGCCACCCCGTCTTCCTCTGCGCCGGAGAGGGGGCCTCCCTCGACGAAGAAGAGAGAGAGGAGCTGCTGCCCCTCGCGCCAAACCCGCCGACGCCGACGCTCCCAGCGCCGCCGCCGCCGCTTCTCTGCTGCTGCTGCTGCTGCCTCGCTCCGAAAGAGGAGCCGCTCGCGACGGGAGGGGAGGCCCCGAAAGTTGCCGCCGAGGCAGAAGAATTGGAGGAGAAGAACGCCGCCATCATCGAGGGGGAGGCGGCAGCAGAGGAGGACGAGGAGCAGAGGGCGAGCGGGGAGGGCCCGCGGGTGAGGGAGCCGCTGGCGCTGCTGCTGCCGCCGCCGATGCCTCCGCCGCCGCCGGAGAACCCGAAGCCGCCCTGGCTGGTCGGGGAGCTTCCCAGAGGCGGGGGAGCCACGACGGCAGAGGACTGCGAGGACCACGAGGAGCGCGGGGGCGGGCGCGCCGCCGGCGGCGGAGTGTGCAGCGGCATCGAGGACGAAGGGGAAGGGCCCGGAGAGAAGGAGCAGCCGCGCGCGGCGGCGGCGTTGGCGGCGGCCGCGGCGGCTGCGGCGGCGGCGGCGAACGAGACCGCCCCCGCGCCGCTCCCGCTCCCGCCCGCCTGCGGCGACCCGCCGCCGACCTGAAGCATCGCCGCCGAGGCGGCCGCGGCGGCGGCTTCGGCCGCGACGATCTCGGCGAGGCGCGGCGGCGTCGGGAGAGCTGCCGCAGAAGAGGGGAAGGCTCCCCCCGCCGGCGCGGGCGGGCTGCCGCCTCTAAAGTGGGCCCCTCCTCCGTGGTTCCCGCTGTTCCAGGCCGGAGGCGACCTCCCGAGCATCGCTATCGGCGCCGACGACGAGCTGGTGCTCGAGGCCCGCAGGAGGGCGCGGAGCGGAACGGTCATCGCCGACGAGGAAGAGAGCGCCGAAGGGGGTGGCGAGGGCGACGGCGAGAAGGCGCTGGTGTTTAAACCGCCCCCTCCCGACGACGACGACGACAACGACGACCGCTTTGCCGCCGCCGCCGCCGCTGCCGCGGCTTCCGTCGCCTGGATCTCTCGGAGGCTGAGTTTCTTTCTCGGCTGCTGCTGCTGCTGCTGCGCTCCCATTGGAGAAGGACAGAGAGAGGGAGAGGAGGCCGCGGCCGAGGCGTGATAGGGCGACGGTGACGAGGACCACGCTGGGCCAGCCGGGGAGGCGGGAGGAGCGGCCGCCGCCGACAACGACGACGGAGAGTCGAGCGCGCCCGACAGAAACTCGCTCAGGCCCCCCCTCCGGGGCTGCTCCCGCTGCTGCTGCTGCTTCGCCGCGGCAGCAGCGTGCAGGGCTGCGGAGAGGCCTCCCCTCTGCTGCTGCTGAGAAGAGGTCGAGGGAGGGGGCAGCGCGCGAGGGAGGGCCGGGGAGGGGGGCAGGGACGGAGGTGCATCGGCGCCGCTGCCGGAGCCTCGCCTTGAGCGGCGGCCTCCGCCGCCGCCCGGAGCCATCGCCGCTGCAGCCGCCAGAAGAGCCTGCTGCTGCTGCTGCTGCCGGGACCCGCTCGGGCCCTCGCCACCGTTGTCGTCGTCTCCGGCCCGGGGCTGCTTCCGAGCGGAAGCAAGGGGACGAGGAGGAGGAGGAGGAGGAGGAGGAGCAGGGGCAGCAGGAGAGGCGCCGCCGCCCTCTTCCTCTTCGGCCTCGACCTCGACCCCTTCTTCCTCCTCTTCCTCGGTCCCGGCCAGCAGCCACGCCTCGAGCTCGGCCTCGACCGACGCCCGCAACGCCACCTTGGCCCGCTGCTGCTCGTCCAGCCTCAGCGCCTCGACCCTCTCCCGCTCGACGAGCGAGTCGATCTGCTGCAGCTTCTTGCGGAGGCCGCGCACGCGCCGGGCGGCCTCGGCGGCCGAGGCCGCGGCGCGCTCCGAGGAGAAGGCCGGCGGGGGCTGCTGTCCGAAGGAAAAGGGCGGCGGAGAGGTCGCCGCCGACGAGACCGCCGCCGACAGCAGCAGCGACCTCTCGACGGCGACAAACGCAAACGCGAGCTCGGCCTCTCCTCTTCCTCCTCCTCCTTCTCCTCGCCTCTTCTTCCGCGCCTCGGCGGCCTCGGCGGCCGACGCCGCCGAGCTCGGCCTCGGCGCGCGCGCCCTCAGCGCGGACCCCACGGCCCGCAGCAGCCTCACGGGAGCGCGCTCGACCTCCTGTCTCGCCTCGGAAAGCACAGCGTCGAAGTTTGCCGCGGCGACCCCGAGCGCGTGCGCCCTCAGGGCCCTGGCGCCGAGGGCGTCGGCGAGGGCCGCGGCCGGCAGCGCGGTGCGGGGCTCGACGTCGGCGACTCCCACGGCGCGGGAGGCCAGGGCCTGGAGCGACGGGACGCGAGAGGAGAGGGGAGGGGCAGAGGGAGAGGGACGAGGGGACCGAGGAGAGGAGAGCGCGGGAGGGGGGGAGCGGGAGCGGTCGCCCGGGCCTCCCCCCCTCCCCCAGGGCGCGGTCGCGGCGGCGGCCGCAGGGGCCCCGACCGCGGCCTCGAGGCGGGTCCAGTAGGCCCTGAGGCGGGCCGCCTTGGAGGAGGAGGCCCTCACTGCGGCAGCGGCGGAGCGCGGGGAGAGCGGCGAGGAGGCGCCCCTGTCGTCGGAGGAAGAAGCAGAAGCGGCGGCGTTTGCGCTCGCCGAAGACGCCGACGAGGGCCGCGGCGGGGGGAAGAGCAGCCTCCCGCCTCCGGCGACGGCGCGTCCGCCGCCGCTCGCCCGCCTCGTCACTCCCGCGGGAGAGCCGCGTCCGCCGACGGCCGGGGAGGAGCCGGCCGAGGAGGTGGCGGAGGAAGGGCTCGAAGAAGGCGCCGGAGAGGAGACAGAGGCGGAAGAAGCGCCGGTGTTGCCTCTCGGCGTTGAGGGCAGCCCGTCGTCGCCGCCGCCTCCTCCTCCTCGGCCTCCTCCGAGCTCCGGCTGCTCCCCCCCGGCGTCCAGCGCCGCCGCGGCCGCCCCGGCCGCGACCGCCCCCTCGAGCGGGCAGGCCTGCCAGCTCCTCAGCGCCAGCGAGTGCTTCTCACCGACCGCGACGGCCGAGACGCGGCAGAGGCCCTCGACGCGCGAGAGCAGCGGCTCGGCGCCCGGCGCGGCCGGCGCGCGCTTGCCGCGGCCGGCCCGCGCGCGCGCCGCGGCCTGGTGGTCGCGGCCGCCGCCGCCCCCTCCGGGGCCCGCCGCGCCGCTGCCTCCCTGACCCTGGCCCTGGTGGTGGTGGCTCAGGAGGGAGGGGGAGGGGGCGGAGGCGTTGGTGGCGCCGCTGCCGCTGCCGCTGCCGCCCCCGTTCCCGCGGCGGCCGACGGAGGAAAAGCCCTCCGCCGCCGCCGCCGCCGCCGCCGCCGCCGCCGCCGGCGACGACGACGACGAGAGCGCCGGGCTCTGCTGGTCCCCTCCTCGGCCCTGGGACCCCCGCGGCGGCTCCCACTTCGACCACCCCTCAAACATGAACACGCTCCCCCTGTCCGTCGTGGCGGCAGTCCAGTACTTGCCCGCCGAGACGGAGACGAAGCGGACGGAAGAGGACGACGAGGACGAGGAGGAGGAGGAGGAGGAGGAGGAGGAGGAGGAGGAGGAGGAAGCTCCCCTGCTCGCCGAGGTCGGGATCGGCACCGAGACCCTGCGCGGCCGCACGCCGCCGCCGCCGCCGCCGCCGGAGCCAAAGCCGGAGCCGGAAGAGGCGGCGCCCGAGGGCCAGACGAGCAGGGCCCCCTCGGCGGTGACCGCCGACGAGTGCGCGGCCCCGGCCGCGATGGCAACGGCCACAGGCCTCGACGCCGAGGCGGCGCCGCGGTGGAGGTCGGCGGGGGCGCCGTCCGAGGCCCGCGAGATGGGAGGGAACGGGGACGACGGGTCGCTCCCTCCTTCCGCCGCCGCCGCCGCGCCGTCGTCGGCCGCCAGGTTGATCCTCCGCGGCGTGACGAGCGCGTGGCCCCACCCGTAGACGCAGCCGTCGGCCGTCAGCGCGAGCGTGTGCCGCTTCGAGGCCGAGACGGCGACGGCGCGGGCCGAGGGCGGGAGCGGCGCCGAGGACGAGGTCGAGGCCGCCGACGACGAAAAAGAAGACGACCGGTGCCTGTTTCCTCCCCCGGCGAACGACGAGCTCGAGCCGCCTGACGACTTCGCGGCCAGCGCCAGCGCGTCGACGCGCCGCGGCACCCCGCTCGCGGCGCCGTCCGTCGTGCCGTACCCCAGCTGGCCCAGCCCGTTGGCGCCCCAGGTCCAGACAACGCCGCGGGAGTCGACGGCGGCGGAGTGGCGGTTGGCGGCCGCGAGCGCGACGATGCGGTGTCCGCGCAGCGCGCCGAGTCGGCGCGGCGAGGCCACGGAGTCGGGACCCGTGGAGAAGGAGGAGGCCGCCGCTGCAGACGCGGAAGCGGAGGAAGCGGAGCCCTTGCCGAAGTGCTTCTTCGAGGAAGAGGAGGAGGAGAACGAGGCGGCGGAAGAGGAGGAGAAAGGAGAGGAGCTTCCTCCTCCGCCGCCGCCGCCGCCGCCGAGGCCGAGCCTGCCGTCCCTGTTGGAGCCCCAGGCCCAGGCCCCGCCGTCGGCCGTCGCCGCCAGCGAGTGGTGCTTTCCCAGGGCCACCACGACGACGCGAAGGCTGTTCAGGCTCCCCCCTCCTCCTCTGCCCCCGCCGCCGGGGAAGAGCACCCGCCGGGGCTCGACGACGGCGCCAAACGAAGGGGCCGTGGAGGAGGAGGAGGAGGGCGCCGCCGCGAGCGGGGGGGGCCTGCGGCCGCCCTTCTTCCCGGCAGCGGCGGCGGCGGCGGCGGCAGCGGGTGCGGGCTCGTCGTTCTCCTCGTGCACCGACGAAGAGGCCGAGACCGAGGGCGAGACGGAGCCCGAGACCGAGCGAGGCGGGCCCCTCTTCCTCGGCGGCGGCGCGACGGCCTCGACCGAGCCGTGCCCGAGCCTCCCCCCGCGCGCGGCGCCCCACGTCCACAGCGCGCCGTCGTCGGTGACGGCCGCGGAGTGGAACTTCGCTGCCGCGACCTGGCAGACCCTGCGGTCGACGACGAAGAGCGACGAGGGGGGGGAGGAGGAGGAGGAGGAGGAGGAGGGAGAGCAGGGGCCACCCTCAAGGGCGGCGCCGCGCAGCGACGGCACCCGCGCCGGCCGCGCGAGCCCGCCGCCCGTCGCCGCCAGCGGCCTCCCCAGGGCGAAGTGGCCGCTGTCGCCCCACGAGAAGGCGTCGCCCGTCGGCGGCGGGGAGGCCGCGGCGGCGCAGAGAGCGGGGGCGGGGGAGGACGAGCGGGGCGGCGGCGGCGGAGAGGGGCAGCCCGGGGCCGCCGCCGCCGCGCCCGCGGCCGCGACGTCGAGGGGCGTCCTCCCGCGCGCGTCCGGGACGGCGAGCGAGGCCCCGCCGCGCAGGAGGGCCGCGGCGGCCGGGGCGTGGCCGAAGTGGAGGGCGCGGTGGAGGGCGGTCCTGGAGGGGGGGGGGCGGTTTTTTTTTTCTCACGCGAGGTGAGCACAAGAGAGCCGAAAACTTCGGCCTCGACCTCGGCCCCCTCTCGACCTCGCCCCCCCGCCAAAAAAAAGGGGGAAATCGAACGCTCACCAGCCGCTCTCGGAGTCCGGCAAGTCTACCGTGGCCCCCGCGGCGAGCAGGGCCTCGATGGCCTGCACGTCGCCGCGCCAGGCCTGGGGGTGGGTGAATGAGTTGAGAGGAGGTGGGGTGGACGGGGAGAACGAGTGAGGCGGAGGGAGAAGAAAATTCCCCTCGACGCGACGAGAGAAAGGTACCTTGTCTTCTCTCTCCCTCTTTTGGCCCCCCGTTTTCTCCCTCTGTGTCGTAGGATATCATCTTTCCCTTACCGCCACGTGCAGGGCCGCGACGCCAGCTTCGTCCAGCCTGGGGAGTGGATAGGAATGCGCAAAGGTTTGCGGGAGAGAAAGAGAGAGAAGAGAGGATGAGAAAACGAAGAAATGAGAAGTCAAGGCCGAAGAAAAAAACGCGTCGTTTTCCTTAATCAAGGGCAAGCGAGCCTCGTCGCGGCAAGGCACCTCAATTGCTCCAGCTTCGTATCACAGGCCGCGGGACTGGAAATCCCTCGCCTCTGTCCGGACGGCTGAGCCAGCGGCGGGGGCTCGGAGCTGAAAAGACAAGGGCGTCTGAAAAAGCAGACGCCTTGTCGTCGTCGAGCATCGTCGATGAAACACCTCGAACGACGACGCAACCGCATTCGCCCTCTTTCTTTCTTTTACCTGTCGATGGTCCTTCCCTCCTCCGGCTGCTGCTGCCCATAGGGAAAAGGGGCGCGCTTCGAGAGCTCGGCGTTGAGCGTGCGCGAGTCTCCCGAGCGCACGGCGGCGACGAGGACGGCAGCGGACATCTCTGCCGAGGCAGGCATCGTCGCCCCCAAAGGGGGGGGGGGGGGGGTTTCCC
>Ga0210003_1000358_pt1 | contig 41019 bp, 35 predicted proteins | sample LantaG_FD_182804 | JGI IMG/M metagenome (GOLD analysis project Ga0210003, IMG submission 182804) | Deep subsurface microbial communities from Baltic Sea to uncover new lineages of life (NeLLi) - Landsort_02402 metaG (SPAdes) (version 2) | ecosystem: Environmental > Aquatic > Marine > Oceanic >...
ACACATCAACAGCTCCCCCAGGTCGCTGATGTGGGCAGACGGCTGGACGGTCGTGACCCGAGACGGCAGCCTCTCGGCGCAGTGCGAGCACACCCTGTTGATCACGGCGAGCGGCGTCGAGGTCCTGACCGCCTCGCCAGCGCTTGCTGCCGCCGCTGCCGCTGCGAAGAAGCAGGAGGCAGGGGCGGCCACAGCAGCGTGACGAGGCGGTGAAAAAGAGAAAGCAAGAGAAAACAAGTGAATGTAAAAAGTAGTTTTCAGGAAGAAAAATCGTTTCTTTTAACAAAAAGTCTCTGTGCTCTCTCTCTCTCTAGTCATTTCGTTTTCATTTCTTCTCTCCTCCTCCTCCGCTCGCGGCCGCCTTCTCGATTGCGGCAGCGACGAGGGCGGCGACGAGGGCAGAAGAAGAAGATCCGTCGCCGGCCTTGCCCTCGTCGTCGTCGTCAGTCTCCATCTTTTCAGCGGGGGGCGCGGTCGGAGGAGCGGCAGCCTCCGCGGCGGCGGCGGCGTTTCCGTTGTCGTTCCCCTCCGCTGCTGCTGCTGCTGCTGCCGTCGTCGCCGCCTCCGTGGGTGACTGGAACGGCGTCTTGGGCTGCTGAGCAGCAGCAGCAGCGACAGCTCCTCCTCCTCCCTCTCCGTTGGCGCCAGGAGACTCGGTCGCTTCCGACGCTCCCCTTGTCTCCTCCTCCTCCCTCGTCTCGGTCGTCGCCTGCCTTTGCCGAATCTCCCGCCGCTGCCTCTCCCTCTCCTCGCACTTGCGCCTCTTCCGCGCCTCCTCCACGGGCCTCGGCGGCGCGAACGCCCGCACCCCTGCCCCCACGATAAACGCGGGCCACCAGACAGAAGTGGAAGCAGCAGCGGTGGGAGCAGCAGCGGCAGCAGCAGGAGAAGAAGGCGAAACAGGAGAGGAAGAAGTCCCAGAGCGCTGCAACGTCGCCGAGGCCGCAAAGTGCGCGAGCTGCCTCGCGGTGACGTCGTCGAGCATCGCGACGTCCAGGTCGAGCACCGCACCGCCGCCATTCTCCGCATTCTGCGGAGAAGCAGAAGCGGCAGCAGCCGAAGCGGCTGCGGCGGCGGCGGCGGCCCGGGCAGCCAGCGCCGGCGACCTCGACAGAGCGAGCGCGACCGCCGACTCGAAGGCCGCGGGCGGCAGCCTCGACAGCGACCGAACGAGCTTTTCCCGCGCCTGCCTGGAGAATTTTGGGGTAGCGGCGGCCGCTTCCGACTTGGCCAGGGCGATCCTGGAGGCCAGGGCGTCGATGGCCGGGGCCAGGCGCGTCGCGGCGGCGAGCCTGCGGGCGCTCTCCTGGAGCTGCTGCTGCTGCTGCCGCTGCTGCTCGCTGCTCTCGGAACCTCCTTCGCCATTGGCGCTGGCGTTGTTGAAAAAGTGCGAGTGGAACTGCCGGCAGAGGGCGGCGTCCGCCGGTGTCCTCGCGCCTGGAGGTGGCGCCACGGCGCGCGTGGCCTCCGCGTCGAGCGAGGCGGCGGCGTCGGCTGCGGCGGCGCGGGCGCGGGCGTCGTCGGCGGCTCTCTTGGCGCGGGCGGCCGCCTCGGCCGCCGCCGCCGCGCGCGCCGCCGTCCTCGCCGTCGTCGCGTTCACTGGGACGACAGAGGGAGCGTTTTTCCCTCCCACCGCGGCAGACGCAAAGGCGGAGGTCGACGAGGACGCCTTGAGGAGCGCTCCCTTATGGGTCTGCTTGAGCCCTCTCTGCTGAGCAAAAGCGGAAGGGACCAAGGTGGAGAAGTCGTCTCCTCCCGCGATATCAACAGAAGAGACCTCGACCAAGCCGGCTCGGAGCGCGGTCTCGTCGGCCGCCGCCGCGGCCGCGGCCGCGTTGAGTTTGGGCTCGACAGACTGAGCCCACCGCGCCTCGAACCTCTCGGCCAGCGCTGCGGCCATCACGTGCACGTCGGCGCCGGGCGGGGAGAACCGCATCGCGTTGGAGAAGACGAGGCGGCAGTCCCGGGCGACCTCCTCTGCCGAGGAGTAGGGCTCGAGCGAGGCCGCGGGGGGAGGAGGGGGAGGGGGTTTCGGAGCTGCTGCTGCTTCTGTTGCTTCCGCGGGAGCAGCTGTTGTTGTCGACTCTGCTGCTGCTGCTCTTGCCTCGGCGGGACCGGCAGCAGCAGCACCAGAAGCACCAGCAGCAGCAGCGGTAGCCTCTCCCTTCTCCTCCTTCTTCCCCAGCTCCTTCTTCTCTCTGCCTCCCCCGCTGCCCGCGGCGGCCTCCGCCTCGGCCAGCGCCGCGGCGCTCGCCTCCAGGCTCGGCACGGAGGGCTCCTGCGAGAGAGCGCGCTTTTTCGTCTTCTTGGCGATCCCGGGGAGCGGCATCGTGTAGACGAAGTCGCCGCCGTCGTCGTCGCCCTTCTCGCGCTTGTCCCCCGCCGCAGCGGCCTTTGAAGTGCCGCCGACCTTCTTGCCGCCCTTCTTCACCCCATTTCCGCCTCCACCACCCCCACCCTTCCCGCGGCTCTCCTCCTCCTCCCTCACCCTCCCGGCCTCCAGCCTCCCCTTGATAGTGCCCAGGTCCCTCGGTTCCTTGACCACAGTCAGATAGTCCGGGTAGAGACTCGAATCCACGGGCTGCTCAAACGGCCACGCCCACTTGTGGGCCAAAACGTGCTTGACCGCGGCGAAGGCGTGGCGGTTGAGGATGTCCCTCTCGCGGCGGGAGCAGGAGGCGTCGAGGTGGCGCTGCTCGAGAGGGGTAAGCTTGCGGAGGGAGGGAAGCGGGGGCTTTTCGGCGGGTTGCTCTTGCTTCGCTTCCGTCGGAGGGGCGGAAGCGGCGGCGGAGGCAGGGCCCCCGGCGGAAGCAGCGGCAGCGGCTGCGACGGGCGAAGAGGGCGCTTCGACTTCGGCTCTCTCTCCCGCCTTTTCGGGCTGCGGCGGCGGTGTCTGCTCCTTGGCAGGTTCCGGCGGCGGATGGCGCACGGCGTAGCAGGCCGCGGCGACCTGGGGTGAGTTGAGAGAGAGAGGTGAAGGTTGAGCAAACGAACGAACGAACGGCAAACTACGGCGAGAAAGAACAAGAAGAAGAAAAAAAATCCGATCTCCTCTCCTCTCCTTACCTCCTGCGCCAGCAGCTCCAGGTCGGCGCCGATGCTCGCCAGCTTGCGCTTGAGCTCCCAGCGCGAGTCCGCCGCCGCGGCGACGCGTCGCTTGACCGCGAGGCGCTGCAGGCGGAGCTGCTGATCATCCGAAGAAGAAAGAGGAGCGGCGGCGGCGGTGACGGTGGTGGTGGTGGTGGTGTTGGCATTCTCTCCATCGACGACGACGACTCCGGCGACGGGGAGCTCCACCTCTTGTTCTCGTGTCCCGTCGGCAGCAGCAGCATCTGCTGCTGCTGCAGCGTCAGCAGGCAGCGAGGCAGCCGCCGGGGTGCGTGGGGGCAGCGCCGAGGCGTCAGCGGTCGGTGGAGGAGCGGGAGCGGAAGCAGCGACGGCGTCGTCGACGTCCATGCCGGCGAGCGGCAAGACGTCGGCCATTTTCCGATTTCTCGAGATCGACTTCCTCTTTAGGCCCTCTCTCTCGGGACACGCTTCTTCTTTCTTTCTTTTTTGTGTGAAAATGAAGGGGACGAAGGAGAAAGCGTCCTTAGTGGAGACGGGGAGCGATTCGAGGGAATGGAAGACTCGTGGGAAAAGGGAGAGATCGACAAGCGTTGAGAGCTTCCGTCGAGTTTTTTTTCTTTTTTCCCCGGAAGTGAGCAGAGAAGAACAAAGACAAAGTTTTTTTTTCTTTCGGACCTCGGAACGTTGCGCTCCAAAGGCCTCTTTTTGAATTTACAAAACGGTAAAAAAAAGCGGAGCACAAAGCCCCCGCCATGGTGGAAAGCAGGGCGGCGGCGCGGAAGCAAGGAAGAGCGGGGAGAAGAAGAAGAAGAAGAAGAAGAAGAAGAAGAAGAAGAAGAAGAAGAAGAAGAAGAACAAGAAGAACAAGAGGACGGCGGCCACTGCTTTCCTTTGCGAGCGAGAGAAACAACTCTTTCCCTCTCTCTATCTTCGCGCTTTCATCATCATCATCATCGTCGTCTTCGTCTTCTCCCATCTCCCTCGCCTCGTCGTCGCCGTCGTCGCGTCCCATTCTAAAAAAAGCGGAAACAGAAACAGAAGCAGGTGAAAATCTTCGTTTTTGAGGCGAGGGGGTGGGGGGGGTGGGGGGGCTAAGGTTGTAGGGGCTAAGGTTGTTGTTTTGTTCGGAGGGAGGGAAGAAGAGGAGGACGCGAGAGAGCAAGCAACTCACAAAACAAGAACGCGCGCACGAACGGCTCCCTCTCTTTCTTTCTCTCTCTCTTTCTTTTTCTCTCTTCATAAAGAGAGAGAGAGGCAAAGAAAAAGAAAAAGAAAAAGAAAAAGAAAAAGAAAAAGGACAGCGCACGACGGCGTTTGCCTTGGTTGTAAGCTTTTGAGGCGTCCTGGCCTCTTCCTCCACCCCCCCTATTTTTTTTTTGTTCAGGTTTTTGTTGGGACGCGGAAAGGAAGGCGCAGACTTTCCTGTCACCCTAGAGTTTGTTGGGTTGTTTGAGTTGCTAGAGGTGTGTGTGTGTGTGTGTGTGTTGTCGTCGCCCGTTGGAGCGCGGCGTTTGCTAAGTTTGGAGGTTGAGTTTTTTTGTCATTTTGCTTCTCGGGTAGGAAACGGTGACTTTTTTTCCCCTCTCCCTCATTTTTTTTAAAGCTGCTGGTGCTGCTGGAACGGAGCGCCGCCGCCGCCACCGAGGCCGGAGCCGACGTTGGCGTCGACGTTCTCATCGTTGTTCTTCACCACCACCGCCCCCGCCGGAGTGCTGCAGCCGAGCACGCCGCCGCCGAGGAAGCCGCCTCTGCCGCCGCTGCCCTCGGGGTCTTGCCTCCCGACGACGACAAAGGCGAGGCTTGGAGGAGAGGAGTCGTTGGTGCTGGTGTTGTCGCTGTTGCTGCCTCCGGCGTTTTCTGCGAACCACAGCTTGAACGAGAGGTCATGGCCGAGCTGGAAGCGGTTGGCGGTGCAGACGGCGTCCCAGCCTTTGGAGAGGCGGCCCTGCGCGTTTTTTTTTTTTTCGAAGTGGAGGAGGAGGAAGACGAGGAAGAGAAAGAGAGAGTGAGTGTTGGTTTTCGATACTATCTCTCTCTAGGCATTCTCTCTCCTCCGACAGGAGCTCTTTCCTCTGATTGGCGCGCGGTTGCTGGTTGAAGGATAGCTCTCGAAAGTTGTGTCTTTCTCTCTTGAGAAGAAAGAAAGAAAAAACGAAAACACCAAACGGAAAAAAAAGAAGAAAAAAAGAAGGAAAAAAAACTTCCCCTCCTCGCTCACCTTCCAAAGGAATTCCTTCTTGCTCGTCGTCGACCGCAGCCACTCGATCACGACGCAGAACGCGCGCCCCTGCGGGTCCAGCTGAGGCACGGCCTCGTAGCTGGCGACGCGAGGGACCGGGCCGGCCGCGGCCGCGGAAGCGAGAGCGAGAGCGGACAGAAAAGCAGGAGGAGCAGCAGGAGCAGCACGAGCCGCGGGCACGTCGAAGATAAAGTCGCTGTTGCTGCCTCCTCCTGCTCCCGTACCCCCCTCGCCCGCGGCTGCGCGCCTCTGGCGGAAGGAGCGCTCGGCGACCGTCTCCTGGATCCTCGAGTACTTGGTCACGTCGCTGGCGACCAGCGACGCGAGCGAGGCGGCGCAGAGGAGGGAGGAGGAGGACGAGGGCGGAGGAGCGGAAGCGGAAGAGGAAGAGGAGCAGGTCGGCTGCGGCAGCGGAGGCGAAGGCCAAGCGCCGGAGGAAGAAGAGGCGCTTCCGTTTCCGTTGCTGATGCTGCTCATAAAGCTCTTCCTGTCTACCGGGGAGGGGAACAGCGGCGCCATGTGTGCGCAGATGAAGAGACGGCGCAGGTAGGTCGAGTTGGAGATGGTCCTGTTGTTGGGGGGAAAGAGGAAGAGGGAAGAGAGGAAGAGAGGAAGAGGTGTGAGGTTTCGAGAGGTTTTTGCTTTTTTCCCCCGAAAATCGACGAATTCAAGCGCGTCGAAAATCTTGATTCCATAGCTCTCGCTCTTTCCCTCTCTTTTTTTTACCTCTGGCACTCAAAGTCCGGCAAGGGCTTGGTGCGCTGGAGAGCCAGCAGCCTCTGGACGAGCTCGCGGCCGTCAAACTGCCCCGGACGCGAGGGCAGCGACGAGCTCGGCAGCGCGAAGACGTGCGGCACCGGGAGCAGGCAGACGTGCTGCTTCCTCGTGAGCGCCCTGACCTTGGCCGACTTGGATCTCTTCCTCTTGCCCGAGAGCTTGCGCGGGTGCGACCTCTTCGCCACGTCCGTGACAAGTGGACGCGGATGGTGCTGCTGCTTGGCGGCAGCAGAGACCTGCTCCAGGAACGCCAGGACGGAGAGTCCGGAGAGGACATTGGCGACGACGTTCGAGGCCATCTCGCCGAATTCGTTTTTCGAAAAAAAGTGAGGGAGAGAGCAACGCTTGCTTCTTCCTCCTTCTTCTCCTTCTTCTCCTTCTTCTTCTTGTCTTCTCTTCTTCCCTCTCTCTCTCTCTCTCTCTCTCTCTTTCTTTTTCTGCGGTCAGCCCGGAGGATCCTCCGGAGACGCGTTTCTTCTTCTTTTATGGTGCATTACAAGAATTCAGTGTGTTGCTAGTTAAAGGAAAAGCGAAGCAAGTGGAGGCAAAAAGCTGTTGCTCTTGAGGACGGGGTGTTATGTTTTTTTGGTTTTTTTTCTTTTCTTTTCTTTTTGAATGAAGCTTCGAGAGGAAGGCAATGTCCGCTTCCTTTTCTCCCTCTCTCCTTCTTTTGTTTTGTGAGAAGAAAAAGAAAATGAAAGGCTAGAGCGCTCAAAGGCGTCTTTGTTTTTTTATTGGTTGCCAAATGCGTGTTGTTTGTTGAGGTTTGAGGGAAAAAGCAGGTGAAAAAAAAAAAAACACGGGGGAGAGAACTTGTGAGGTTGAGAAAAAACGGGGAGGTGGCGTAAAAGGGCCCGCTCGTCCCTCCCCCCTTTTTTGGCTAATCTATCTCTCTATCTACCTCCGAGAGCCTCCTCCTCCTTCTCGACGAGCACGACGCACTCCTTCCCGTCGCCGTTTTGTCCCGGGACTTTCTCGCCGAAGCGCTTAAAGACGGCGCAGTCTCCGACGGCCATCCTGTTGGCCTGGCACAGCTCGGCCCAGCCCGCCGAGAGGCGGCGGTGCGTCTGGCCCGCCGACCTGAGCTTCTCTGCGATTGGTTGTTTGTTGTTGTTGTTGTTGTCGTGGCGGGTGGAAAAAGGCGGAGGAGAAAGGTGAGCGAAAAAGGAAAAAAAAAGGAAAAAGTTTGACGAAAAAAATAATAACCCCGAAACTCGCAAAACAAAAAACTTCTTCTTCTTCTTCCTGTCTCTATACGCTCACCGTAAGTCACAGGCCACTCCCGCCCCTGCGAGTCCAGGAAGCGGATCTTGGTGCGGAAGAGCGTCCCGTTGGGCTCGCGACTGGTCGGCCCTTTCTTCCTCTTGAGGTTCAGCAGCTGCTGCGGGGGGAGGGGAGGAGGGGCAGCAGGAGAGGAAGAAGAGCTAGCGCCGTTGCCGTTGCCGTCGCCGTTGAAGTTGCCGTTGCCGCTTCCGTTGCCGCTTCCACTTCCTCCCCTGTCCACCTCGTCGAAGAAGATCTCCTCGTTCTCGGGGACTTCGGGCAGGATCTCCCTCGCCATCTCGGCCACGACGTGGATCCTCGTCAGGTAGGTCGAGCTCGTCAGGTGCCTCCTGTAGACATAGGCGGGTTTGGGAGGGCCGAACCCGCCGCCGTTGCCACAAACGCCGCCGCCGTTCGCCGCTGACGACGCCGACGCCGACGCCGCCGACGCCGAGTTCAGAATCTCCGCGAGCCTCTCCGCCAGCGGCTGCAGCAGGTCGAAGGCCTCGACCGGCATCGGCGTGCGGTTGTACTGGCGCTTGAGCCTGACGACGCGGTGCCCGCCGCTGGCCTCGTCCCTGAGGGTGAAGGTCGCGGAGGGGTGGAGGCGAGGCGGGGTGGCGGTAGCGGCGGCGGTGGTGGATCCCTTGAGCAGTGCAGACTCGAGCTTGGAGACGAGCCCTTGCCCTTGCGCTTGCGCTTGATCTTGCTCTCCGTCCCTAGACGCCGCGGCGGCGAGGGCGGCCGCTGCGGCGTAGAGAGCGTCCTCGGTGATGCTGGAGAAGGCGGGCGGGGCCTGGGCGAGAGAGGGCGGAGGTCGAGCGGCGGCGGCGGCGGCGCCAGCGAGCAATGCGCCCGAATTGGACATCAGCGCGCGTGGCTTCTTCCTGAAGTGGCGCTTGCGCTCCGTCATCGCTCTCCCGCTAAACTGTCGTTACGCGACGCGGTGCTTCGTTACAAATGAGAAGCGAAGCAGGAAGAGCGGCGCGAGAGGGCGAGCTCGGGTCGGAAAGGTGACGAGATTTTGACCTTTGACGAAGCGACAAGTTAAGAGAAGAAAAAAAGCACCAAGCTGCTTGCTCGCGTGCGTGCTTGCTTGCTGCTCCCTCTACCTTCTTCGTTCCTCGCCGTGCGGCCCAATTGAGAGCAGGTGGTTGCCCCTTTTCTCGGTGTCGCGGGCGGGCAGGCGAGCGAGAGAGCTCGAACGAGCGAGGTGACCGAAGAGAGATGGAGGGAGAGGAATTGAGAGAAAAGAAAGTGAACGTTTTTTCTTTCTCGCGAGTCATTTTTATTCATTTACGCCTTTGGGCTCATTCTCATTCGACAACAAAAAAACTATTTCTCCTCGCTTGCTCGAGCAGCCATGCCCGCACCTCGTCGCTCCTCCTTCTGAATCCCGCAGACCTCATCCACGCAAGAAATGAGCGAGTCCCCGACGCGGCGCATCGTCGCCAGCGCCGCCGGAGGAGAGACCGCTAGCGGCGGCGGCGAAGACCAAACGACGCTTCCGCGGCATCTCCGAGGAAGCACCATCAAGCCGCGCCATCGCTCGACGTCATCGTCCCCTCCGCAGCGCTCCCAGCTCCTGAAGCGCCTTGTCGCCGTGGCTTTCGCGTGCGCGCTCGTAGGGGCCGTCGTTAGGGTACGTCACGGATCCCAATTAGCCCGTGTGGAAACGGAAGAGAGCGAAGAGAAGAGAGAGAAAAACAACACATTCCATCATCAACTCACCCTCTTCCTCCCCCTCTCTCTCGACGACCTCGACCTCAACTCTCTCTCTTGTTTCTCCTCTCCTTCTCTTCCTCTCTCTTTCTTTCACAGCTCCGCGCGCCTCCCTCTCGTCCCGCACCAACGGCAAGCAGCACCAGCAGCGCAAAACTCTACGTCTCCCCGCTCCCGGAATCGGCCGTCGCCGCCGCGGCGAAGGTCGCCGGCGAGATCACTGCGACGACGGCCGCGGCCTTTGGCCTGCCCGGGAGCGCAGCTTCGTCCTCTTTGCGCGGCTCCTCCTCTTCTTCTACTTCTGTGTCAAAGCTCCCTCTGCCTTCTGTGGGCCTCCCAAAGCCCCCCCGAGCAGAGAAACACCCTGACGACGACGAGCACGCCGGGGAGACGCAACAAGCTTTTTTAAAAAGGGTTTTACTTGACCCCGTCGAGGTCGTCGAAAACATTTCGTCATCGTTCTCTTCAACTGTTCCTCCTCCTGCCCCCATCGCCGCGAAGGCCATCAAGGCGGCCACGGCCCACGCCTGGGCAGGGTACGTGGCTCACGCCTGGGGCGAGGACGAGCTCGCCCCTCTGTCGAGAGAAGGGTACGAAACTTTTTGCTCGCTAGCGGTCACGGCCGTCGACTCGCTCGACACTCTCTGGCTGATGGGGATGCATCGCGAGTTCGATCGCGCTCGCTCTTGGTTGCTGGAGAACTTACCGGGGAGGCTGAGGAAGAACCCGTGCGCCGTCTCTGTGTTCGAGGCGACGATCAGAGTCGTGGGGGGCCTGGCGGCGGCGGCAGACCTCTCTGGCGACGGAGGGAGCGAAGGATATTCTTCTTCCAACTCTTCTTCTTCCTCCCCTTCTTCCGCCGTCTCCTCCCTGGGAAACCTCGCCGTCCTCGCCGCGGAGGCCCTCCTCCCGGCCTTCAACGTGCCCTCCCCCACGGACGCGACCCTGACCCTGGCGCTTCCCGTCTCGGAGGTCGACCTAGGGAGTGGAGAGCCGCTCGTGGCCGACGTCGCCGCCTTTGGTCCCGACGGCGCTTCCGGCACGGCGTTGCTGGCGGAGGCAGGGTCTTTGGCTCCGGAGTTCTGGCGCGCTGGCTACTGGAGGGCCGTGAACGAGCAGCAGCAGCAGCAGCAGCAGCAAAAGGGAGGGAAAAAGACGAACAAGAGCGAGAGCGCGAGCGCGAGCGCGGCGGCGAGACTTCTCTCGGCGGCCGGGGCGTCGGCCGTCGACGCCGTCCTCCGCGCCCACGACTTTGCCGAGACCCCTTTACCTCCGACGACGCTGAGCTTGAGCGACGCGAGTGCCGCCTGGTCCGAGAGGCACACGGTCGGTGGGAGAACGGACTCGTACTACGAGTACCTGCTCAAGATGTGGCTGATGCTGCGGAGGGCAGCTGAAGCTGAAGCGGAAGTGGAGGAAGGAGGAGAGGTGGAAGGGGTCGATGAGAGAGGAGCGGAGGCGGCAGCGAGAAACTCTTCTTCGTTGTCGTCGAACTTTATCCGCGACGTTAAAGCCGAGGCAGAGGCCCTCTCCTACATCCCCTCCTCTGATCCTATCGCCACCGAGGAGGAGAAGCACGGGCACCATCACCAAAAGCACAGCAGCCACCACACACCCCGCCACCACAACCACGGCGGCGGCGAGAAAAGCCCGCAAACGTCTTCGACTCCTCTCGCGCGCCGCGCCGAGCTCTACCGCCGCGCCTGGCTCGCCGCCGTCGACGAGATCCTGGAGAAGCTCGTCAGAGAGACTCCTGGAGGGAGCAGGTACCCGACGAGCGACATGGGGGTGAGTTTCTTTTCTTGAATTTTTTTGACTTTTTGACTCTTTTTTTTTCTTGCGTCGAGGCTCGTTTTTTTTTCTCTCTCACTTCTCACTTCGACCTTTCTGATTTAAAAAAAAACGTCTCCTCCAGGAGCCCGTCATGGAGCACCTCGCCTGCTTCTTCCCGGGCAACGTCGCCCTGGGCGTGATGTCCGGCGCCGTCTCGGGCAGGAGGCAGAGGGCGAGCCCGCCGCCAGCAAACAGAGACGAAGAAGAAGGACGAGAAGACCTCGACGGCGACGAGCTCGAGGCGGCAGCGATCCTCGAAAAAGAAGCCTCCTACCTCGCCGCGGCGGACGCCCTGGCCGAGACCTGCGCCCTGGCCGGGGAGACGACGGCGACTGGGCTCGCCCCGGAGGTCGCGCTGTTCCTGCCGGAGATAAGGCCCGGGCACCCGTTCAGCGTGCTGCGCCCGTGAGTATTTGTTTTCTTTTGAGGAACGTTTTTTTTTTTTTTTTCGGCAAAGCTTCGAAAAACTCACTTTTTCTCCTCTCCAAAACAATAACACCACCATCACCACCATTACACAGCGAGGCCGTCGAGTCCTTCTTCTACCTCTGGAGGGCCACCAAGGACCCCAAATGGCGCCTCCACGGCTGGAAAACTTTTCGAGCTCTCGAGAAGCACGCGAAAGTCGCCAGTGGTGGTTTTTCCGGGATCAGGGACGTCACCGTCTCTCCCACGACAAAGGACGATTCTCAGCCCTCCTGGCTGCTTGCCGAGACTTTTAAATATCTCTTCCTGCTTTTCTCCGAGGATTCCGTGCTCGATCTGAACGCGTTCGTGCTCAACACCGAGGCGCACCCTCTGAGGGTGTTTGGAGAGAGGAGGAAGAAGGAGAAGAAGAAGCTCGAAGAGGGAGGAGAGACTTTGGAAGGAGAGGAGGAGTTTGGGAGGCAGCGACTCCCTCGGGGAGAAGAAGCAGCCAAGAGCTCTTCTTCTTCGTCCCGGCGGCACCTGAAGCCGTGAGTAAGACATATAGATTAATAGTAACATCTGCAACAAAAACACTCGCTCTGTAGCAAAAGACATTGAAAAAAAAACGGAAAAAGAGGAAAGAGTTCTGCAGCTGCAGCGGCAACAAGAGTCGAAGAGCGTGAGTTTCTTCCCCTTCGACTTCTTCTTTCCTCTTCTTCTTCCCTCCCTCTTCTCGCCGACACCCCCAGAGAGATAGAAAGTTAAAAAGCTAGGCATAGAACTACACTCGTATCAATTTACACCAAAGCTAGTTGTACACAAAAAAGAAAGAGAAGAAGAGAAGAAAAGAGAACATTTTCACCCGGCCGACGCCGCCCCTCCTCCTCCTCCTCCACTTCCGCCGCCGCCGCCGCCGGCGAGCAACCTCAACACCTCCGCTGGCATCTGCCTCGCGTCCGCCGCCGCGGCCAGGTCCTCCCTCCCGGCGGCGGTCAGCGCCAGGGCGAGCCCCTCCCAGGGAGGGGAGGCGTCGGGGGCCAGCTGCGCGGCGCGAGCGAACGCGGCCGCGGCGGCGAGAGAAGAAGCGGGAGAGGGAGAAGGAGAAGAGTTGGAGTTGCCGTTTCCGTTTCCGTTTTCGTTCAAAGAACTCTTTGAACTTGCCAGCGCTTGGCCCCTCGCCCTCCCCAAGAGCATCCACGTCGCCGCCGACCCCGACCTCCCCGCGGCCTTCTCGAGGGCGGCGACGGCGTGGCCCGGCCTGCCCGCGGAGAGCAGGGCGCGGCCCAGGGCGGCGAGCGCGACGGACTCGTCCTCGTCGCCGCCGCCGTTGTTGTCGGAGTTGGAGACAGAAGAAGCGGCGGCGGCAAAGGCGTCTGCGGCCGCGGTCGCGGAGAGAGTCGAGCTTTCTCCTCCTGCTGCTCCTCCTTTCCCCGAAGCGGCTCGAAGCCCTCGTAAACAACCGAGTGCCATCCACGCGTCCCTGCACTCCCGGGCAGGGGAAGCGTAGCTCGAGGACGACAGAGCGGCCGCCCTCGCCCTGAGGTGCTCGTCGAGCGCGGCGACGGAGACCGCGCCCGGCGGCGGCGGCGGAGGGACATGAGCTGAATTCGAACTCGCCGTCGTTGCGGCGCCCCTCCTTTCCGCTGTCACGCAGCACCACTTGGCCAGGGCCTCGACCCCCTCCGCCCTGACCTTGGAGGCGCCGATCCCGCCCGAGGCGAAGCAGGCGAGAGCCAAGTCGAGAAGGGCACGAGGGTAAGAAGAGGCGAGAGCAGAAGTTGTTGAAGCGGGGTTTGAAGCTTTTGAGGCGCCGTTCTGGTTCAGGAGCAGCGCTTCTTCCCCTCCATTCTCCCGCTGCAGCGCCTGCTCCATGAGCTTGGTCGCCCTCGAGAGAGCCCTCGCGGCCTGATGGGAGTGTTTTTTTGTTTTAGGAATGAAAAAGCGTGAGTGTTTTTCTTTTTCGACTCTTTTTTCTTTCCCCTCGCATCGAATGAAAAAAAACAAACTCACCCCTGGCCCGTCCCCGAGGTCGCCCCTCGCCAGCCCCAGCGCGTGCCACGCTCCCGGAGCCAGGGGCTGCCTCCGCACGCACGCCTCCAGCGCGAGCGCGGCGGCCCCCGGGAGGCCGCGGGCGGAGGCGTCCCGCGCGGCGGAGAGAGGGTCGGAGGAGGAAGTCGAAGAAGAATTCGAATCCGAAGATGAAGTCGAGACAAAGGGGTTCGCCTCGCGCGGCGCCAGCGCCCCGACGGCCTCCGCCTCGGCCTCCAGCGTCGGGCTCGTATTGGTGGTGCCGTGGAACAGCGCCGAGGCGAGGTCGGCGTTGAACTGGCGGACCCAGGTGACGGGGCGGATGATTTCGGAAGAGAGAGAAGAAGAAGAAAGGGAAAGCGCGACCGCCGAGGAGGTCGAGGTCGTGAGGGCGGCGCCTCGGAAAGTCGGGTCGCTTCCTCGATCTTTGTCTTCGAGCGGGTCGTCGCGGTGAGGGCCCCTGGCTGCCTTGCGCTCTGCCGGGGTCGGGGCGCGGAGCGGAGCGGGAAAAGGTGGAGGTTGAGGAGCTTGCTGCTGCCGCTGCGGCGGCGGCGGCGGGGGCGGCAACAAAGCTTCGGGCCTGGAAAACTCCTCGGCCCAGGGAGCAGGAGGAGCTCCTCCGACGGCGGGGAAGAAGCCTCCGCCGTTCTGGTAGAGCCGCTGCTGCTGCTGGTGCTGGTAGTGTTGTTGCTGCTGCTGCTGCTGCAGCGCCGAGAACTGCTCTGCCCAGGCCCGCTGCTGCTGAAGATGAGGAGGAGGAGGAGGAGCGTTGAACTCCCCTGCCCAGGCCCCAGACGGCATCTGCTGCTGGTGCTGCTGATAATGGTTCTGCTGAGAAAACTCCGCTGCCCACGGAGGGATAGCAGCAGCAGCAGGCGGAACGACAGCGGCGGGAGCCGAGAGCCCCGGCACCGCCAGCGGCGGCGGCGCGAGCGTGGCGGCGCGCAGCGCCTCGGCCGACGCCGCCGCGTACTGCTGCTGCGGCCGCTGCGCCAGGGCGACGGGGTGCTGCTGCATCTGCATCTGCTGCTGCGTGCTCACGGCGCCGCCGCCGTCGCCGCGGCGGAGGAGAGCGTCGGCGAGGGCGCCGAGCGGGTTGGCGCGAAGGAGGTTGGACGCGGACGATGATGACGACGACGACGCCCCTCCATTGCTTCCGTCGTCGCATCCTCCTCCGCCTCCCGTCACGAGGTCTCGGAGGCCGCTCATCTCCACGCGGCGAGGATTCTCGTCGTCTTCACTCCGCGTCGAGCGCGAAGAGAGGAGAAGAGAGGGCCTGCGCCGCCCGGAGAAGGCGCGGGAAGGGGGGGGAGTCGAATGGAAAACGAGAAAAAAATGAGTCGAGTCAAAGGCAACACTTTGAGAAAAAAAGGGGGAAAACCTCAATCTCTTCCTTCGCGCTTCCGAGCACTCATCCGCGCCCCGGATGCGCCCTCCCGCGGCGCCCAGGGCTCACTCACGCATCACCGACATGCTTAGCGTGGTCGCGAGACTGGCGAGGGAGGCAACAACAGCGGCAGCAGCCTCGGCGAGGCCGCTTGTGTCGCCGCCGTCGTCGCAGTCGTCGAATTGGGCGACCTCTTCGACCTCGACCTCCGTCTCCTCTCTCTTCTCGGGCCGCAGAAGCAGAAGCAGCGGCAGAAGCAGCCTCATCCCCTCCACTGCGACAAGAGCAGCCTCGTCAGGCTCTTCGGCGTCGTCCTCTTCCTCGATCGAAAACCTCGCCGCCGCGTCCCCCAAGCGGCCCCCTCGCTTCTACGTCGAGCCCGAGCAGCTCTCTTCTTCCCCCTCCTCTTCCTTGAGCGGCTCCGTCGTCCTCCTGCCCGCGACCGAGGCCCGCCACGCGCGCAAGGTCCTCAGGCTGCGTCCAGGTGCTCCCCTCGAGCTCTGCGACGGCCGGGGGCGAGTAGCAAAAGCCGTTTTACTCGAACAAGAGTCGAAAAATGACCCTGCGTCGGTGAGGATCGAAGGGGAGGTCGCGGCGCTAACGGTCCCGCTGCCCCGCCTGACTCTGGCGGTCGCCGCCCTGGGGCTGAAGGGAGGGAGAGGGGACTGGCTGGTGGAGAAGGCGGCGGAGTTGGGAGCGGCGTCGCTGGTGAGGAGGGAGAGAGGAGAAGAGGAAATGGAAGAAGAAGAAGAAGAAAAGAGACCCGAAAAGGTGAAATCAAAACTCACTCGAAAAGCTTTTCTTTCTCTCTCTCCCTCTCCTTAAACAAAACGCAGGTGCCCCTGGCCACGGAGCGTTCCCCCGTGAGCGACAGGGACGACGCGGAGGAAGACGACGATGAAGATGCGGGAACAGAGCGGCGGCGGCGCAGCTCTGTCTCTTCAACCTCGACCTCTTCTTCTTCGACCTCTTCCCGCTCCTCGCGCTGGCGCCGGCTCGCCGAGGCCGCGGGCAAGCAGTGCCTCCGCGCGCACGCCCTCGGGATCGAGCGGGCAGCCACGGTGGAGGAGCTCGCGAGCAGGATAAAGGGTTCTCCTTCGTCTCTTGCTCTCGTCGCCGCCGAGGGGGCCCCTCCCGTCGCCGGCGTCCTGCTCCAAGAGAAGAGAGTGAGAGAAGAAAAAGAAGATCGAAAACTCAAAATCGAGCTCGTCTTCCTCGTCGTCGGGCCAGAGGGTGACTTCACCCCGAGGGAGCTGGAGGTGCTCTTTGAGGCCGGGGCGAAGCCCGTGGGCCTCGGGAGCAACAGGCTGCGGGTGGAGACGGCCGCCGAGGCGCTGCTGGTGGCGGCGGGGATGATTTTGGGTTGAGTTGAAGAAGAGAGTGTAACGGCTTTTGTTCATTTCTTCCTTTTTCGTTTTTCCTCCTCTCTTCTCTTCCCCCCGCCGCCTCGTTTTTGCCGCCCGAGATGCCCCCGGCCAAGCAGCGACAGCCCTCTGAGGCCGCGGCGAGCAACGTCGTCGTCCCGGCGGCGGAGAACAGCAGCGGGGAGTCGCCGCCGCCTCCGCTCAAAAAGGAGAAGGAGAGGAACAAGAAAGCGCCTGCGAAACCGGCGACGACGCCACCGTCAAAGGAAGAAGAGGACGAAACCGTCGCAGGGGCCTCCAAGTCCCCCTCGTTGCCCCCGCCGCTGCGCGAGGACGCTCTGGGGCTGTTCGCGTTCGCTTCCAGCGGCGGGAGCGGAGGAGGCGGAAGCGGTGGAGGCGCAAGCAGAGGAGGAGGAAGCGGGGGAGGAGAGAAAGGGAGCGGCGGCGGTTGGGAGTCACTTCCTTCTTCTAAGAAGAGGAAGGAAGCCGCCTCCTCCTCGGAGCCAAAAGAAGCGGCCCCCGCGTTCTCCCCGCAGTCTCCGCAGACCACAAAGCAGAAGCAAAAGAAGAAGAAACAAGAACAGGCGCAGCAGCAGCAGCAGCAGCAGCAGCAGCAGCCGCAGAAGCGCGTCAAGAAGGCGCCGGCGACGGCGCCGGCGACGAAGAAGAAGAAAGAAGGAGGAGCCGCGGCAAAGAGCTGCTGCCTCGTCACTCGCAACGACGACGGCTCTCCGCCGCCCCCTCTCCCCCCCTTCCTCGTCGCCGAGGGCCCCGGGTTCAAGCTCCTGCGCCGCCAGGGATCCTTCCTGCTCCAGGCGCGCCTGGAAGAGAGGGAACGAGGCGAAGGAGGCGGAGAGGGAGAACAACAGCAACCGCAGCCGCGCGTCGCTGTCCACGGCACGCGAGCGGCTGTGCTGACCCAAAACGGAGGGCGCCACTCTCTGGTGGTGTGTCTCCCGTCTGCCGTCGACGCCTCCAAGGTGACGGCGACGACGACGACGGTGTCTTCCCGCAGCGGTGGAGGGGTGATTCAGGTGGTGATGCCGTTTCTGAAGGGAGGGGAGGGGGAGACGTGAGGAGAGAGATTTTTCGTTTTTTTCAAATTCTTTTTTTAACAATAACAAAGTCAATTCTCTCCTCCTTCTCCTTCTCCTCCTTCCTCTTCCTCTTCCTCCCCGAGCGCCGTTCTCTTGAGCCTAGGGAGCAGCGTCTCGAGCTCCTCGCTCGAGACCCTCTCGCCTCTCCCCTCCTTCTTCTTCAGGCTCGAGACGACGAGAGCGTGGAACTTTTTGAACAACGCCACCGTCGCTTCATTCGCTTCTCCTCCTTTTCCTTCTTTTTCTTTCTCCTCTCTTTCTTCCTCTCCTTCCTCCTTTTCTTCTTTCCCCAAAGCCGCGGCCAGCGCCCCCACTAAAAACCCCAGCGCCCTTCCAGGCACAGGAGGCACCGCCCTCCCCGGTCGCAGCCTCGCCAGGGCCACGGAGGCGGCCAGAGGCAGCGCCGCCGCGGGGCTCGTCTCTTTCTTTAAAGCTTCCTCGAGCGACCGCCGCGCCGCCGCTGCCAGCTGCTTCTCGGCTTTCCGCTCCAGCCTTCGGAAGCGCGATCCGGCCGCCGCCGTCGCCGCCTCGAGGGCGTCGATCAAGGCACCAGTGGCGGGAGCAGCGAGGGCCTCGACCAGGGCTTCGGCCTCTGCTCTCGAAGAGGAGGAGGAACTGCTGCTTTTCGGCAAGGAGGTCACGAGCGCTGTCCTCTCTGCCGGCGAGAACGCGAAAGAGCTCACGCCGCGGCTCGCCTCTGCTGCTGCCGTCGGGAGCTTTGCGAACCCGCTCTCTCCTCCTCCCCCTCCGTCTGCCGCGGCGTCGAAGGCGAGCACCCGCAGCAGAGCGTCGGCGGCTTCGACTCCGGGACCGCGGAGGATGAGGTGGCGAGAGATCGTTTCGGAGGCGGAGGCAGCAGAAGCGTCGGCGGCATTCACGCTCCCCCCGTCGTCGCTGCTTCCTCCTCCACTCGCTGCTCCCTTTTTCCCTCCGACGACGACGAGCGCCTCGAGCCCGCGCGCGTAGAGCTGCAGCCTGTCCGCCGCCTCAGCCGCGGCGGCCAGCAGCGCCTCCCGGGCCTTCTTGCTGCGGGAGTCGGCTCCGCCGGAAGAGGAGGCAGCGTCGGCGACGGCGGCGTCGAAGGCGGCGACGGCCGCCGGGCGGAACAGGGCGGCGAGGGCGCGGGCGAGCGAGGAGGAGGTTCCTCCTCCTCTCCCTCCTCCTCCTCCTTCGTTTTCCTCTTCTTCTTCTTCGTCGTCGTCTCCGTCTTCTCCGATTCCTGCGTCGGCCGTGCCCGGGTACCACCGCTCGACGGCCGCGGCGAGCGCAGAGAGGGAGAGAGCGGCGTCGGAGGGAGAGGAGGAAGTCGGTTCCTTCGTTGCGACTGCCGCCGGAGCGGAGCGAGAAGAAGCTCCTCCTCCTTTGTTCTTCTTCCCGCCAGCGCCGCCGCCGCCTCCCTTCTTCTTGCTCTTGCCGCCCATGCTCCAGTCGTCGTCGTCATCGCTTTCCTTGTCGTTTTTGGAGGAGACCTTGGACGCATTTGCAGCTGCTGTTCCGCTGCTGCTGCTGCTCGGAGCTTCGGCGGCGGCAGCGACTGCCTTTGACGGCTTTGCTTTTCCTTTTCCCTCGCTGATGACCTTCGCCGCCTCGGCGAGCGCGAGCTCTCCGGCTTTGCTCCGAAGGGACAGGAGCATCGACCCAGAGACGACGCAGGTGCCGGCGAGGAGGAGGGGAGGAGGAAGGGACGAGGGAGAGCCTTCGCCTTCGGGAGCTATTGTTGCTGTTGTTGTCGTCGCCGCTGCCGCTGCTGCAGCTGAAGCGCTTTCCAGCAGCAGCTTTTCCGCCGCAGGCGCCTTCCGCAGCAGGGAGAGCGCGTCACCCTTCGAAAGAGCAGGGGGGATCACCCCGAGAGAAGAGACGTCCACCCAAGGAGAAGAGGAAGCAGCGGTTGAAACTGAGAGGCAGGCGTCCTCGACCGCGGCGTCGACCTGGGCGACAAGCGCAGGGGAGACCGCGACGGTCCCCGAGGGAGAGAGCAGCACCGCGCCCTCCGGCAGCGAGCTCGATCCCGCTGCTCCACCACTGCTGCTCACCTCGACGTAACCCTCCCGGGCGTAGAAGGCTGCCGAGGCCGCCGCCACGGCCCTGGAGTGGACCTCCGGAGCGAACGAGGCGCCGCCGCCGCGGAGCGCGCCGCGGACCTCGCCCGAGCGGAGCATCGCCTCGACGACCGAGGCGAGGCCGCCGCCGCCGCTGGTCCCGGCTCCGCTTCCGCTTCCTCCGACGCCGGCGAGCACCCTGGGGTCGATGCCCAGGCTCTTGGCCAGCGTCGAGAGCTGCACGGGGCCCGACAGGCCCCGAAGCGCCCCTCGCAGCGTCGCCCGCGCCCGCGCCGCCGCGGTGGCCGTCACCAAAAAGCCACCCTCGAGCCTCGCTGCGAGCCTCGTTCCTCCGCCCTTCTTTCCCGCGCAGCCATTCGCCGCCGACTCTGTCGTCGCTGTCGCTGTCGCTCTTGTCGCCCCTTCGAGCACGCGGGTCAGCACGTCCGACCCGAGGGAGAACCTCGAGCACAAGTCGGCGAGCGAGACCGCTCCGCTCCCGCCAGCCAGCAGCTCCTCGACCTCGCCGACGACGGCGGCGAAGTAGGGGCCCGCGGCGACGAGCTCGCTGCCGCCGTTGATGAGCTGGAAAGAGGACTCTTTTTCCCCTCGTTCGTTTGCATCTTCATCTACGAGCTCCTTGGCTGCCCACTCGCAGTGGAGGAGGTCGACGCCGAGCAGGGCGGGGAGCTCGACGAGCGGCACTCGCCCGCTGCTGTTGCTGCTGCAGCTGCTGCCGATTACCGCCTCCTTCACCTCTCGCCTCAGCCTGTCCCTCGTCAAAAACTCGCGCCCGTTCGCGGAGTGGAGGAGCTCGTCTTTCGAGAGGAAGCCGAGCTCGGTCAGCTTGGAGACGAGCTCGACGACGTTGCGCTCGGAGAGGCGGGCCTGAGATGAGGAGGAAGGAGGAAGAAGGAGGGAGAGGAAAGAGAAGGTTGAGAAGGTTGAGGTTGAGAATGGAGAGCGAACGGAATTTTTCAATGCCATTCCATTTCTGTCCCGTTGCTTTGAAAGCTTGAAAGCCCAACAACAACGCACCTTGGCCTTGATCTGCTGCGCACAGGCGAGCTGGGCGAATAAGTCGTCGATGGAGGCCATCTTTTTGATTGGGCGGAGGAGGGAGCGCGGAGAGAGAAAGAGAAAGAAAGAGAGCGAACAGAGAGAGGCAATCGATCGAGGGAGGGGCGCCTCTCTCTCGTTCGACAAATGCAAAAAAAGTGATTTTCATTTCGTTTCTTCTTCACCGTTTCTTTTTCTTTTTTACAAGTCGTCGTACGACACCAGCCCCCTCCCCGGAGGCGGCGCAGCCGCCCCCGCCGCATCCCCGCCAGCAGCAGCGACCGCGCTCGCCGCCGCGGCGGCCGCTGCGGCGATCGCCCTGTGATCCACGGGAGGCGGCAGCGGCGGGCGGCGGTAGTCGCTGTTGTTCTGGTTTAGGTTTTGGTTTCGCCGCTGCTGGTGCTGGCTCCCTCCTCCCGCCTCTTCCGCTCTCGCTGCTGCTCCGCCCCATTGATCCTGCTGCTGCTGCTGCTGCTGCTGCTGCTGCTGCTGCTGCTGCTGTTGAGCAATAGGCTCGGGAGGAGGGACAGCAGCCTCTACAGGAGCAGCTTCGGCCTCGATAACAACCCTCTCGACCGAGACCTCGCGGCCTCCGACCTCGAGCGGCTGCGCGCCCACGACGTCCAAGACCTCCTCGACGTCGCCCTCGGCCTCGAGCGTCACGAACGCGAAACCGCCGCCGGTTACCATCTCCAGGTGCGTGACGGACACGAGCGCGCCGAAGGCCTCGGCGACGTCGGCGGCGGTGGCTCCGGGGGGAAGGCCCGAGAGGCGCAGCGAGCGGGGCGCGGCGGCGGCGACGGCCGGCGGAGGAGGAGGAGGAGCAAGGGGAGGAAGAGAAGGAACTCCTGCTTGGGTCTCGGTCTCTTCCTCCGCTCGCCGCGCCGCCTTCGCCGCGGGCTCCGCGTCCTCCGAGGCGGCTGCGGCTAAAGGTCGTCGAGTCGCCGTGGGGCGCTTGAGCGTCGGGCGCTTTACCGCTGGGGCTGCGGCGGGAGGGTTTGGAGGAGGCGAAGGAGGTTTTTCTGTTGTCGCCGTTGCCGCTTCTTTTTCTCCTCCCTCATCTCCTCCTCCTCCCGCTTCCTTTGCCTTCTCCTTCGCCTCCTTCTCCTTTGCCCTCCTCTTCTGCTCGGCCTCGTCACTCGCAGCAGCAGCAATCGCAGCGGCTGCCGCCTCGGCAGCCTCCTTGCCCAGGAGCAGCTCGCCGCCCTTGCCCAGCGCCGAGCTGGTGGTCGAAGCCTCGGCGGCGGCCCTCGCCCTCCTCTCGGCGAGTTTCGCTTTGGCCGCCTCGAGCGCCGCCGCGGCCTTGCTCTGCCGCTGAGCAGGAGGAGGAGGAGGAGGAGGAGGAGCAGCGGCTGCGCTTTCTTCTCCCGCGCTCTTCTTCGTCTTCTCGGAAGAAGCTTCTCGCTCGGCGGTCCCTGCTCGCTGGGCCGCTCTCTCCTCCCTTGACGGGTTCGCGCGGGAGGAGGCGGCGCGGGTTGTCGAGGTCGCGTGCGTCGTCGTCGCCGCCGCTTGTCGTCCCCCCGCCGCCAACGCCGCCGCTGCCGCCACCGCCGATGCTCTCTCGCCGAGGGATCCGTTCCCCGCGCCGCCGGCTGCTCCCGCCTCCGCTGCCCCTCCTCCCGCTCCGCCGGCGGCAGCGGCAGCCTTGCGCGCCTTCTTGGCCCTGAGCTCGGCGAACTTCTTCTCGAGCGCGAGCTCGGCCGCGGTCTTTGGCATCTTGAATGGAAAAAGGGACGTCGAAATTTTCTTCTTCGAGACTCGACGAGTTCTGATTTTTTCGTCTTCTTCGACCCCCCTTTTTCCCTTCATTTTTTTCCTCAGCTTTTTTTCTCTTTCTCTTCTGAACTCAACTCTCCTCGCTTGCATTCCGGTCTCTTCTTTGCTCTCTTCGCTACACCAGAGCACTGGAGCGCATCAGCATCCACGCCCTGTGAGCAGCAGCGCACTCTCATCAAACTCTAAAGAAGGAGAGCTCGAAATCGAGTTCGAAATCCCAGGAAAAGAAACGATGCCCTCTGCTTCCCCGCCGCCGCCCATCCGTTCGCTCTTCGTCACGCTCCGTCGCGGCCTCGCCGGGGTCCGCGAGTCGCACAGGGCCGTGGTGACCGACGGCCTGGGTCTGCGGAAGCGGGAGCGCACCGTGCGGATCAGCAACAACGCCAGCAACAGGGGGATGATCGACAAGGTGCGAGCAGAGAGAGATTGATCGAGAGACGAAGGAGGAAAAAAAACGTTCGACGGCTAGAAGAAGAAAAAAAACTCTTCTTGTTCTAACTTCTCACCCACCCTCCTCGCTTCCACCACCACCGAACTCGCCACAGGTCCGCCACCTCCTCTCCGTGGAAACTGACGAGCAGCGCAGGGCGCGCAGGGCCGCCGAGGCCGCGAAGGGAGCGCAGAGGGAGCCTCTGGAGTTTGAGCACTGAAGGGAGAGAGAGTGAGAGAAAGGCGTTTTTTTTCCAAGACCTCGACCTCGTCTGTCTTTTGAGCTTTTTCCTTTTTATGAAACCACTTTGTAACACTAATTGAGGAGAACGCGCGGGACGGGGTCCTGATCCCTCTCGTGCTCTCTCTCTCTCCCAGCACTTGTGAAAATCGCAGAGGAAGAGAAAAGAGCGAGTGGCGGAGAGAAGAAGAAGAGACAGAGCGAGAGAGAACAAAATCACTTTTTTTTCTTTCTTGCTCGCTTTCCCAAACTCTTGCGATCGAACTAAAAAAACAACAATGGTTTCTGCTCTCCCCTCTCTCGCCGGCAGGCAAGCGCCTGCTGCCACTTCAACGAGGAAGACAGCGGCGATGCGATCCTCTTCCCGACCGATCAGGGCCGCGAGGAGCGAAGGCGCCGTGCGCGTCGCGGCGCTCGGTCCCGGTAAGAGTTTTTTCCCGACGACGAAACTTTTTTTCTTCGGTCGTCAATTCTGCTCTCGGGTTGGCTCGCTCTCGCTTTCTCCCTCGCTACCGAGCGCATTGCCCCCCCAATTGCGATGGCAGCAATCACGAGATCACAACGCACGATCGCGGAAGGAGAAATAACTGCGAACAAGCAGCGATAAAGAGCTACAGGCGAGGAGCTGTCGCTCTTGCCACACGCTTTCGCTCCTCTCTAGCTTCAACCTCTCTCAGCCTCAACTTCCTTTCTTTCTCTCTCTCTAACTCTCTCTTCCCCCCTTTTTTTCTCATAAACAAACAGGAGGAGACGACAACCCCGGGAGCGCGCCCCCCAAGAAGGTCCTCAAGCGCGAGGAGGAGCCTGAACAGTACTGGACCAGCCCGCAGGAGAGGTGAGACGAGAAGTTATTTTAGTTTTCTTCCTGTTTCTTCCTTTCTTTGACATCGTCGAAAAGAAAAATCCCGACTTCTGTCACTCACTTCCTCTTTCTTCTCTTTCTTCTCTCTTTCTCTCTTTCTCTCTTCTTTCTCTCTCCTGCGCAGGAAGGGCGCCAACCCGCTCAAAGACCCCGCCGCCATCATCGGCATCGTCGCCATCTTCCTTCCCTTTGTGATCCTCGGGATCGCGATCGCGACCGGCATCGTCGAGATCCCGGAACGGTGAGAAAGAGAAAGAGAAGAAGAAAAAGGGGAAAAAGAGAAAAAGATTCTGAAAAAAAAATTGTCGAGTTTTTTTTCGTTTACTTTTTTAAGTTTTTTCGCTGTGAGATCCGATCGTCTCTTTTTTTTGCATTTATATATTTCTCTCTTTTTTTACTCTCCGGTCAAGGCGACGAAGGCGGAGAGGCGCTTCGGGGGAGGCAGGGGGTAAGGGAAAGCATGGGAAACGACGAAAGCGTCGACCAACGCGTCGGCCCTCTTCCTCCTCTCTCCTTCTCTTTCTTTCTCTTTTGCTTTCTCTTTTTCTCCTTCTTCACTGTCTCTCCCGCGTGGCGGCGGCGAGGGAGAAGACAGAGGGGCAGATGAAGAGAGCGTGCGCTCGCGGAGGAGCGAGCTGGAGCCGGAGCGCTGCCTCTCGCCGCTGCTCGCGCTTGCGCTTGCGCCGTCGGCAGCGGCAGCTGCAGCGGCAGCTCTCGTCTCCTCCTTCATGCCCTCGCCGCCGCCGCCGCTGCCGCTCCAGAGCTTCTGCAGCAGATCCTGCGCTCCGCCCCTGGGGACGGAGACCGCCGTCACGGACATCACCGTGAGGTCGGAAGGAGAAGAAAGGCCGCCGTCGTCTTCGAGCTCCGCCTCTTCTTCTCCTCCTTCTTCGGCGAGAGCAGTAGCAGCGCCGGAAGCAAGGCCGCCGCTCAGGCTCCTCCGCCTCAGCACCTCCCTCCGCTTCCGCAGCAGCTCCTTCGCGTCTTCTTTCGCTTCGAGGTGGTCTTTACCGTCTCCGTCGTCGTCTTCTCCCTCCATCCCATCCGTCAGAGCGCCGAAGCGTCCCAGGGTGCCCGCTGCGGCCTCGGTGGCGACGCTGGCGGAGAGCGAGCGCGGCGGCGGCGCAAGTGACGGAGGCGCGGTTTTCTTCGAAGCGAAACGAGAAAAGGAAGAAGGAGAAGAAGAAGGAGAGGGCCCGTCGAAGAGCTCGGCAGACCTCGCTGCCGCCGCTGCAGCGGCTGCCAGGGCTCCGCCTCCGGGCTCCGTCCTCCAGCGGCGCGAAAGAGAGGAGGAGGTCTGGAGGGAGGAGAAAGAGGACTGCTGCTGCTGCTGCTGCTGCTGCTGCTGCTGCTGCTGCTGCTGCTGCTGCTGCTGCTGCTGCTGCTGCTGCTGCTGCTGCTGCTGTTGATTTTGAAACTGCGGCTGCGACGGCGGCGTCGGAAGAGCTCCTCCTGCTCCTCCTCCCGCGCCAAGGCTTGCTGCCCTCCTCGCCGGGGGGGGAGGCCTGAGGTCCCCGGACCCGTGAGCGAACAGGCACCTGTCGGAGTAGCGGCAGGATCCGGCGGAGAGCCAGGAGCGGCAGAGCTCGGTCTGGGGAGGGGGAGAGAGGGAGAGATTTTAAAAAAAAACGGTGAGCAACGAGCGGTGTTTTCGATGGAAATTTTGAAAGAAAAAAACTCTCTCTCTCGAAAACTCCCTTCTTCCAATTTTTTCCTTACCTTGTACAGCGCGTGCAGCCTGTTGTGCCTCCCCGCGGGGTAGGATCCCTGCTGCTGCTGATGATGAAACTGCTGGAAGCGCTGCTGCTGGAACTGCTGCTGCTGCTGGTGGAGTTGGAAATCAAAGGCGTCTCCTCCTCCTCGACCTCCTCCTCTGCCGACGCCTGCCGCTGACGCCGACGCCGAAGAACCCGAAGCCGAAGAACCCGAAGAGGCCGGAATCGGAAACTCGGGTGCCTTGAAGACCGCGTCGAACGCCTTTCTGTCCCCCGTAGCCCCCAGCTCGTCGGCCAGGCTGGCCAGGTCCGGGGGAGGCAAGGTGCGGCCGCGCTCCGGAGCAGAAGGAGGGGGAGGAGGAGCGGAAAGAGCGGAAGGAGGGGGGAAGGCGTCAACGAGGGAGAGGCCCGGCGGCGGCGGCGGCGGCGAGGGCGGCGTCGGGAAGCGGAGCCCCTCCCCCTCCTCGGGCTGCTGCTGCTGCTGCTGCTGCTGCTCCTCCTGCGAGCCCGTCGCGGCCGGCGCGAAGGCGCTTCCCTCGAAGCCCGGACGAGGGCCCAGGGTGTTGTTCCTGCTGCCTGAGCGGGAATTCCGGCGGCGGAAGCTCATTTTTTTTCTTCGAGAGAGAGAGAGAGAGAGAGAGCAGAGGAAAAGGTCGAGAGCAGAGGAAGAGGTCGAGAGAGAGAAAACGAAGAGTGTGTTTCTTTCTTTCGAAAAAAAACTCTTTTCTTTCTCTTTTTCATTCATTCATTCACTGTATTTATCGATATTTTTCTACAGATCACACGTGACGTTGAGTTCTCTAGCGAGAATGGGGACTGGAATTGATCAGAAGGGGGGAAGTTTTGAAAAAAAAAAACAGAAACCGGGACAAGTACAAAAAATCGAAAACAGAGTTTAAAAAACGTTCTCTTCCTCTTTCTTTCTTTTTCTCTTTTCAAAACTCAAACTCGTCGTAGCCGTCCCTCAGCGGCGACATCGGGAACCCGTCGCTGGCCCTCGACGCCTGCCTGTTGAGGTTGCTGGTGTTGCCGTTGTTGTTGCTGCCCCTCGCGGCGGCGGCGCTCGCCCCCCTCCTCGCCGCGAGCGCCGCGGCCGCGGCGGCGCGCGCCCTCGCCGCCCTCGCCTCCCGCAGCCCCCGGACAGTCTTCCTCCTGCAGCGAGGCGGGAGGTCGAAGAAGGCGCGCGGGTCCCTGGCCAGGGAGGCCGCCAAGGCCGCGGGCTCGTTGACCTCGGGATGGGGAGGGCTGGCAGAAGAAGAAGAGTTGACCTTTTCTTGTCCGTTGCCCTTGCTTTCATCCCCGCCATCGTCGAGGAGCACGAAGTCGAAAACGCTCAGCTTGACCCGCAGCGTCCAGAGCAGGGGCACCGACAGCTTGACCGGAAGCAGGCCATCGGCGCACAGCCTCCTCGCGAGCCTTCCGGCAGCCGCCAGAGGAGGGGCGGCCCCGCCGGCGAGATCGAGCAGAGAGAAAACGGCGGAAGCCGGCACCGGGCAGTCTGGCGTCAGCCACGCCCTCGCGCCGAGCGACGGAGGCTCCGAGACCGAAGCACCGTTGCTGCCCCCCCTCCCGGGGACGCCCGCCGCGCCAAGGGGGTCGACGGGCACCTCCTCGACGGTGTCGGCGTTGGGAGGCGCGGAGAGCCAGTCGTCGTAGGTCAGGACGCGGGGGGAGTCGGCTCCGTTGGTGACTTGGGCTCTGCCGCCGCCGCTGCTCCTGTTGTTGCCGCCGCTTCCGTTGCTGCTTCCGTTGCCGCTTCCGTTGCCGCCCTTCTCCTTCGACTCCGCCCCCGCCCCCGCCGCTCCCGCCCTCCTCTTGGTCGGCGAGCAGTCCCCTCCCAGCGCCGCATACCGCACGGGGCACCTCTTGGAGGTGACCGCAGTCAGCGTCAGGCTCGCGTCGAAGGGCCGTGCCCTCCAGGCGCCGCCGCTTCCGCTTCCGCTCCCGCCGCAGTGGACCCGCTCGAGCACGCGCGCGCGGCCGAGCCAGTCGCGGGCCGGGACCAGGCGCGTGCCCGAGGAGGCGGAGATCTTGGAGCGCACGCCGGCCTCGTCGAGGAGCTTGCTGATCGCTGCAGCGGAAGAGGAATCACATGAGTCAGAAGAAGGACGAGCCAGAGAGGAAGAAGAAGAAGTCGAGGGCCCGGGGGCGAAGCTGAGGCGGCGGGCGCTGCTGCTGCTCCTGCTGCTCCTGCTTCCGTACCGGCCGCCGCTCCCGCCCGACTCCTCGCGCGCCTTCTGTCTCCGCTCGGCCGTCAGGTCGATCCACGAGTTGCGCTCGCGGTCGATCAGAGCGGAGAGCGGCTCGGTCGGTGCCGGGCGCGCGTAGATCGACGGATCGTGATCTTCTTGCTGCTGTTGATCGTCGCCGCCGCCGACCTCGGAGTCGGCGGAGGCAGTGGCCGAGGAGAAGAGCTCGGTCGCGGTGCTGCTGTCGCGCCTCTGGGAGCCTATGCCGATGCCGCTGCTGCTGCCGATGCCGCCGCCGGAAGAGCGAGGAGGAGCAGCAGCAGCAGCAGGAGCAGCAGGCTGCTCTTTCTCCATCTTCTCCTTCTCCTCCCTCTTCTCTTCCCCCTCGGCGGCGCGCCACACGATAGAGAACCACCCGCGGCGCCACTCCGGGAGCAGGCTCCGAGAGGACGAGGAAGAAGAAGAAGAAGAAGAAGAAGAGGAAGAGGAAGAATTTTCACTGTTGTTGCTGTGGCTATTCGTCCCGTCGTCGAGCCCTCGCAGAGAACCGTCAATCCTGACTGCCGCCCCCCTCTTCCAGACAGTGTACTCGTCCCTGGGGGCCACGCGCCTGAGCAGGTGCCCCGCCAGGGGGAGCGACGTCGTCAGCTCCCACCGGACGCGGAAGCGCACGTCGGGGCTGGCGGCCAGCTCTCTGGCGAGCTTCTTCCTGGATTCCGCTCGGGCGGCTTTGGCGGCCAGGGCCGTGGCCTTGGCGAGCAGGCGGGCCGTGGCCGGGTGGCCCGCCGCGGCGGCCTCGTCGAGGGGCGTCCAGCGCGGGCGCGGCGGCGGAGGGGGGAGGTAAGGGAGGTCGTTGTCGTTGGTGTTGTTATTGCCGCTGCCTCCTCCTCCTCCTTGTTCCGCTTCGGAAGAGACGGTGCGGCTTCTTCCACCTTCTTCCCCTTCCGGCAGCTCGTTGAGCGTGGCAGGCGGCAGGCACAGCGGCGGCGCCAGCAGGGCTTTCACGACCTCGGCGCGCCCCGCGGCGGCGGCGACGTGCAGCACCGTCGCGCCCCGAGGGTCGACCGCCAGCCTCTCCCTCTCGGTCTCTCCCATCGCCAGCGTCAGACGCACGCAGAGCTCGGCGTCACCGCAGAACGCCGCTCGGTGGGCGGCGTAGGGGTACCTGGCGCGGGGCAGGGAGCGGGAGGAAGAGGAGGAGTAGGAAGAGGAGTAGGAAGAGGAGGAGGAGGTGGAAGAGGACGAAGAGGCGTTTCTGCCTTGCTCCTCCGCGTCGAAGAAAGCGACGTCGTCCTCCTCGCCTTTCTCGTTCGCCGCGATGTCGATGTCGACGCTGCTCCCATGCGCTCCTGCTGCTGCTCCTTCCCCGCTGCTCTCGGATTCCCGTTCTTTCTCCACACCGGGGTCTGATTCAGCTTCCCCTTTCGCCGCTGGAGTGGCTTCCTGGAGCGAGACGCGGGAGAGCGAGGAGCTGGAGCGCGGCAGAGGAGGAGGAGGGGCATGCTCCCTTCGGCGAAAGAGCGAGGACGTTTTCGGGCGCTCTTGCTGCTGCACATGCTGCTGCTGCTCGAGCTCGCCGCCTGCTGCCGTGACAGCGAGGACAGCGGCAGAGGCAGACGACGACTCGTGACGCTTGGTCGAGGACGGCCAGGGCATGGTGACGAGAAGAAAGAGAGAAGCGAGAGAGGGGTTCGGGAATAGAAAACAAAATGTGAAGAAGAAGGAGCAAAAGAAAAACGAAGAAGAGCAGCTCGGCATTCAACTCATTTTCCCACCTCTCTCTTTTTCTTTCGAATGAAGATTTCGACTCTTCTTCTTCGCCAATCGACCCTTCCTTCTCCCAGCGCCGCCAAGACGGCGCCCTCCCCTCCCCTCCTGCTTTTCACGACAGCAGTCGGTTCCCGCGGCAGAATCGTGATCGCCATGGCCGGGAGAGAGTTCTCAACGGCAGCTGCTGCTGCGGCGGTGAAGCGCGGAGGAGGAGGGGAGATGATGCCGACGCCCATCAAGCCGTCGTCGTCATTGGAAGTCCCGACCTCGACCTCCTCTTGGACGCCGCTCCCCTTATCCGCGCAGGAGCTCGACCTCGACTTCACCTTACCCACGGGCCAGTCCTTCCGCTGGAGGAAGACCTCCCCCTCGGTCTACACGGGCGTGATCGGGAACAGGCTCGTGCAGGTGAGCCAGAGGGAGAGCCATCTCAGAGAGAAGAGGAAGAAGATCGCGAGCTCGAGCGCATCGAGCCCGGGCGCCGCTGAGACAGCCGCTGCGGCCTTTCGCGTCCTCAAAGAAGCAGACGCTTTCTCCTCTACCTCTTCGGCCTCGGAGCAGCTCGCGGACTACTTCAACGCCCACATCAGCCTGGCCCCAATGGCGTCTTCTTGGGCCCTCTCCGATCCTCGCTGGCGCACCGCCGGCAGCGTCGTCCGCGGCGCGCGCGTGCTCCGCCAGCCCCCGCTCGAGTGCCTTTTGTCTTTTATTTGCTCGTCGAACAACTCGATAGGTCGGATCACGGGAATGGTGGAGCACCTCGCCAGGCGCTACGGGACGCTGCTGGCCAGCGCCGAAGAAGTAGAGGAGCTGCTGAGGGAGGAGGAGGAGGGAGAAGGAGAAGAGCTGGCAGTGAAGAAAGAAGAAGAACAGAACGAAGAGGCCCCGGCGACGCCGCTCAAGCCTTCGGCTGCTCTCTCCAGCTCTGGCGCCCGCCCTTCCCCGAGGGCCCCCTTCTACTCTTTCCCGACGCTGAGGCAGCTGAGCGGCAGCGTCACCGAGGCCGATCTGCGGGACGCCGGGTTCGGGTACCGGGCGAAATACATTGTGGGCACGGTCGAGGCGCTCGCTGCTCTCTCCCGAGAAAGAGCGGGAAGCAAAAGCAAGAGCAAGAGCAGCAAAAAGAGCAAAGACGAAGACGAAAAACTCGACGACGACGACTTCCTGCTCTCCCTGCGCGAGGCGCCGCAGGAGGAGGCCCTGAGGGAGCTGGCCAAGCTCCCGGGCGTCGGCCCGAAAGTCGCGGCGTGCGTGGCGCTGTTCTCGCTCGACAAGCACGCGGTGGTGCCCGTCGGTAAGGTTACAAAGTTTTTGATTTTGAAGTTTTTTTTGAACTTTTTCATTTTTCGGGTTTTTCTTCTCTTTTCGATGCCGAAAACTTGACTATTTTTCGTCGCTTCTTTTTCTTCAGTCTCTTCCCCCTTTCTTCTCTCACGCTCCCCAATTTCAAATCCCCTAACAGACACGCACGTCTGGCAGCTCGCGGCGCGCCACTACGTCCCCTCGATCCGCAACAAGCCCTTCTCGCCCGCCGCGGGCGACCTGGTGTCGTCGGCGCTGACGCGAAAATTCGGCCCCTTTGCGGGCTGGGCGCACAATACCTTGTTCATCGCGGAGCTGCCCGGGACGAGGGAGAAGGTGGCCGAGTTCGAGAGGCTGGCGAGGAGGAAGAAGGAAAAAGGTGGTGGTGGTGGTGGTGGCGAGAGCGGGAGCGGGAGCAGCAGCGACGACGAGAGCGGCAGCGAGAGCGAGGAGGAAGAAGAAGAAGCGGCGGCCAAGCCCCCGGCGAAGAAGCGCGACACTGCCGCGGCGAGGGCCGCCGAGGCAGCGGCAACGTTCAACAAAATCAAGGCGGAGGAGGGGAGGGCGGTGCCGGGGACGCCGGGGCAGTAGAGAGAGAAGAGGGAGAGGTAGAGAGAGGTAGAGATAATTTCAGCGAGTGCAAAGATAGAAAAAGGTCATGGAGGAGGTCGAATTTCGACCTCCTCCACTTTTCTTTTCGAGCTTCGGCTTTCTCTTCTTCTTCTCAGCGGAACTCTCTCTTTTTTCGGCACGCTTCGGCACTTCGATTCTGATCTTTTTGGGAGATCCTTGGTTTTTCTGTTCTTGCACGCGCGCGCGCTTGTGCTGAGGAAAGCAAAAAGCCCGGCACAAGGGGAAGAGAGGGGCATTGTTTTTTTGTTTCTTCTTTTCGGAAGGCTAGATTCGAATGGCTAGCCGAGGAGCTGCTTGCGGAGGAGGTATGCGTGCCAGTAGCGCCGGCGCCCTCGTGGCTCTGTCGCTCCTCGCCCTCGCCATGGCTGGACTAGCAGGGGCGGTTCCACTGCCCGAGATCAACTCGCAGGTAAGGGAGGATTCGTGGGAAATGGAGGCGGGTGGGGTGGGGTGGGGGGGTGAATGCGGAAGTCTTTTTTTTTCTCCGCCGACGACGAAAGGAGAAGCGCGTCCTTCTTCAGAGCATCTGCCTCCTCTCGCCCATTCTTTTCGTCGCGCAGCGCGCCTGCTCCTCCAATTCGCGTTTTTTTATTCTGCCATGGAACGGGCCTCGAGCTGGCTCTCTGCACGTTTTGCACTTGGGTTGACCTTTCGCGGGGCCGCAACGGAGTCCGGAAGAAGGAGTGGCCGATCGATGGGGCTTAGATGGCCTCGTGGGGCGAAACTGAAACAAAAAAAACTCACCTCTCTCCTCTCAACCTCACGATCATCTCTCCTTCTTCCTTCCCCCTCCTCTTCTCTCCACCGCCCCCTCTTTCTCCAAACTCAGATCGTCATGACCTCCGACGCGGACTGGGGCCTCAACTCCACCCGCTGCGCCACCATGGTCGACCGAGCAGCTGCATTGGGACAAAAAAGAGTAATGTTCACGCCGACGCTCTACTTTGTCGACCGCGAGCCGAAGCCCTCAAACTCCCCCGAGGAGCACTCCCGCGTCTCCTACTTCTGCTACGCGCGCAACCAGTGGGGGGATTGCCCGCCCGCCACTTTAGCCCAGAGGACCTTCTTCACGGACAGCATGCGGGCGTGCCTGGGGAGAGCCGTGGCGAGGGGTTTGGACCTCGCCATCGCGCCGCACGTCGACGACGGCGCTTTGGGCGGAAGATGGAGGCAGGGCCTCGTCTTCGACCCGCTCGCGAAATTCGGCGCGCGGTTTGGCGGAGCGGACCTGTCGTACGACGAGTTCATCCTGCAGCCGCTGACGACGGCGGTGGCTGCGGTGGTGGCGCCGAAGACCAAGGTCTGGTTCGCGACGCAGGGGGTGAGTTTTGAGTTTCTTTTTTGAAAGGTTTTCTTTCGAGGTTTTTTGAAGTTTTTCTTCTTCTTCTTCAAAAGTCGGTTTTTTTTTCCCTTTCGGTTTTCGTTTTTCTTCTTTTCTTTTCTTCCCGCAGCGGTCTTTTTCCCCAAAACACCAACGACAACAATCACTCTTTCTCCCTCTTTCTCCTCTCTCAAAACTCCTCCTCTCCAGGAAATGGGCGCCACTCTGGTCTACTTCCCTGCGTCGCACACAAAGCTGCTCTCTCTGATCAAGGAGCGCGTCGTCGCGGGCAGACCCCCGACGGTCTTTCCCGTAGCAAACGTGAAGACGGGAGTTCTGTCCAACGCGGACAAGCTCTGCGCGTGCATCGACCCTTCCTCCGGTCCCGGGTCCTACACGGACAACTTTGAGCGCCTCTTCCCGACGATCGCGGCGACCTTCAACGCGCCGGCCATCCGAGCGCTGTTCTCCGCCGCAGACTTTGTGGGAATCTCCAACTACCCACGCCTCCCTTCTCCCGAGGTAAGCCCGGCAGACTTCGAGGCAGGGATCAAGACCTTTGCGAGGGAACTGGCCCTCTTCGGGGTCGACCTCAAGGATCTGGTGACGACAAAGGGCAAGCAGCTCTGGTTCTCGGAGGTCGGCATCGGCGGGGGCGCCAACAAGGGAGGATGGTCACGGACCTTGGAGCCCGACATCGCCTCCGCCAACACCTTCTTCGGCGTCGCCACGGCCTACCGCGCCGACCTCGACCCCTGGCACGCCGGCGGGGAACAGGGAGCCGCCATGCTCCGCCTGCTGCGCAAGTTTTACCGCGCTCTCTCGGTGTATGTTTCGAGCGCGGGAAGCTGCCCGGGTTGTACCCTGGGCTGGGGGGTCGATGGCGCCTTCTTGTGGAACTGCGGGTCGTGGGACGTGCAGGCGCTGTACCCCACTTCCGTGGGCAGGGACTGGCAGGGCGGGCCGCTGCCCGTGAGCGCCGTGGATGGGACGGGCTCCTTTGCCGACGCAGGGACGATTGCTCTGGTCGCCGGCCACAACGCCGCCGCGGCGACGGGCCTTCCCGTGACGGCGGCGCAGGCCGCTGCGGCGATGGCTCTTCCCCCCGGGGCGGTCCCCACGTTGGTCGCTCTCGCGCCGATTCCTGCTGTTGGAGGAGCGGCAGCAGCGGGGGTGGCGCCGGCGGCTCCAAAGGCGGCGACGGGAGGAGGAGCTGCTCCTCTTGCGGCGACGGCTGCTCCTGCCGCCCCTGCCGCCGTCGTCCCCCCTCCGCCGCCGCCTGCCGTCATTCCTCCGCCGCCGCCTCCTGTCCCCGTCGCCCCCGCCATCCCCCCTCCTCCTCCCCCGCCTCCGCCGCCGCCTCCCTCCAACCCCATCGCGGCCCTCAACAGCGCGCTGCTGTCGGCCTTTGGCAGGCCCTTTGGAATGGCGGGCGTGCTCTCGGACTCTATCGTCGAGGACGACGAGATCATCCGCGGCGCTTCTTCCTTTTCCTATCCTTCTTCTTCTTCTTCTTCTCCTACTGGACCTACTGGCTTCACAGGCTCCACTGGCGCCACGGGATCCAGGGGCTTCGCAGCCGAGGACAGAGGGGAGGACGAGAGGGCGCCGACGAGGCTGGCTGTCGTCCAGACGGCTGCGGAGAACGAAAGCGAAAGCGAAAACGAAAGCCACTCTACGTTTGCCTCGGTGCTGCTCCAGGAGGAGTTGGAGCGGGAGAGCGAGGACAGCGACGGCGACAGAGAGGGCTTCTTCCTGTCCCCTCTGCAGCAAAAGGACCGGATCGACCTGTTCCTGAGGCAGGAGGAGCGAGAGCGAGAGCAGCAGAGGCAGTCTTGATTTGAGTGTCGTCTGCCGATTTTTGAGAAAAAAAAAAAAACAAAACAAAACAAATAATAACTTTCACCTTTTCCGGAGGTGAACGCCCCTTTGGCTTCCGAGACTGCCCTTCCATTCATCTCCACCCCCTTCCCACTGCGCCGCCCCTTCCCTAGGATTCCTAAAGAGAAAGGAACAAAAGAAGATCCGCTCAAAACTACTCAGCAGCAAAATCAAAAAAATAGAACGACTTCTTTTCTTATTTTCCCTAGTTTTCCTTTTTTTTCCTTTTTCCAGCAAAACAGCACATTTTTCTCACCCTTGCTGTGGCGCGGGGTTGGCGCCCCACACCTCCCTCTCTTCCTCCTACGATCAATACGTTTTTCCCCTTTACTAGTCAGATTTTTGAGAGCGAGCGCGCGAGCGAGAGAGAGAGAGAGAGAGACAGAGAGAGCAAAAAAAAAAAAACTTCAGATTCTCCGATTCTTCTCCGATCTTTTCGCATTTGTAAAACACCGACTCGACCACCGCCACCACCGCACCATAACACACAACTGAAAGAGGAGAAGAGAGAAGAAGAAAGAGAGCAAAGAATGCTACTTTTGCTTCTTCTATTATTTTACAATTAATAATTTTCTTCACTCTGCCCCGACCGAAGAAGAAGAAACCTTTGCGTCGTCGTCGTTGAAGAAATTCCAGAAATGCCTCACGCCTTCCTCTCCGTCGTCCCTGCAGAGCACGCCGGCGGCTTCCGCCGTCGCCAGGTGCGCTGCCGCGACCGGCAAAGGGACACGCATCGCGGCAGCAACGTCGGAAGGGGTCAAGGCACGGCCGAGGCCGAGGATACAAGGGGACGGCAGCAGGCGAGCGCGCGCGGCGGCGAGAGTCGGGTTGTTGCTTTTCTCTTTCTCTTTCTCTTTCTCGTGTTCTTCTTGTTCTCCTCGCGCCAGCGCCGCGAGCAGCAAGCAGACCGCCCCGTCGTCCTGGTCGGCAGCCGCCACGGCCAGGACGCCCCCCTTCTCCCCGAAGCGGCGCAGCCTCAGCGGCGCGCGGCCTTCGCCGAAAAGAGAACTCCAGGCCTCGGCCGCGGCAAGTACGTCGAGCGGCGCCGCGAGCTCGGAGCCGCGGGCCCTGTTGTAGAGGCAGTAGACGTCAGGCAGGGGCAGCACGCCGCCGGCCGCGGCGACCAGAGGCTGGCAGAAGTCGGAGAGCTCGGCGGAGAGCTCGCGGATGAAGAGGGAGAGGTGTTGAGGAGCAGAAGAGGAGCTGCTCCTTTTGCTGCTGCTTCCGAGCGAAAACTTGGAAGAGGAGGAGGTCGCCGTTGGGTCGCTCGACGCTGCCGTCGCCGCCCTCGTCACGGGGGAGGCGATGACGCCCAGAAGGGCGAGCTCGTCCTCGAAGTCGGCGGCGGAAGCTTCGGTCTCGGAAATGGAAGAACTTTTCTCGCTCGCTCCGCCTCCACCTGCTCCGCCGCCGCTCTCCTCCGCCCTCTCCTCCTTCCTCCGCCGCTCGTCGCGCGCCTTGGACTCCTCCCGGTACCTCTTTGCGAGCTCCACCATCTCCGCGGCGGCCTTCATCAGTGCCCCGAGGTCGGAGAAGGCCGACTCGAGAGCGGCGTCGGCGGCGGCGGCGGAGGCGGCTTCACGGCGAAGGAGGCCCCCGACGCCGACAGAGGACGCTAAAGATTGAGCAAGAAGAGCTTTCTCTTTCTCTTCTTCCTTCTTCGGCTCCTCCTGCTCGCCTTGCTCCAGCAGCCACAGCGCCGCCTCCTGTGGGTCTCTGCTGCCCGTGGCTCTCAGAGCGGAGACGGCGTCGGAGGCCGAGAAGCCCATTTGGACGACCGCAGCGACGGCGGCGTCGTCGTCGACGTTTGCTGTCGTCGTCGCCGTTCTTGCTTCTCCCGCCTCCACTTCCGCGTCGGTGTTCCCGCTGCTGCTCTTCTCCCACTCCCTCGCATTCAAAGAGGCCTGGAGAGCGGCGTGGATCGCCTGCTGCCCCGGGGCCACCACCTTGATCTCCCTCGTGAAAGAAGAGGAAGACGAAAAACTCGAAGAAGAAGCTAGCAACAGCTTCCCGCTCGCCCTCTCGCAAGGGACAATCACCCTCGCCTTCGCGCTCGACCACAGCCGCGTCGCCCTGAGCTCCACTTTGCGCACTGACTGCAGAGGGAGAGAGCACGAAGACCCGGAAGAGGGGGCAGCCCGGGTGTCGACCCAGAGGAGGCGGTGCGTCGTGACCCGCAAGACGCCGTCCTCGAGCGTCCTTGGAAATGTGTTCACCTTCTTCTCTCCCTCATCATCTCTCCCTCTCGCTCGCTCTTCTCGTCGCTCTTCTTGCTCCTTCTCCTCCTCCGTGGGGACAAAGACGAGGTCGGCCTTGTCCTGGATGAGGCGCTCGGCCTCCCCTGGCAGGAGGACGGGACGGCCGGAGGGAGTGAGCTGGAGGGGGAGGAGGCGGAGCGGGAGGGACGCGAGGGTTGAGCTCGAGGTCGAGGTCGAAGAAGCCATCGAGGGAGAGAGAGTGTCTTCTTTCTTTCCTTCTTTCTTTTTTTCTCGCTTCTCTGGAGCTATGTGGCTTTCTCCGTTTGTGCGAGGAGATAAATCTCAATCTTGTGCTCCTCTGGTGACGAGGAAGAAAGCCAGAGAGGCGGAGCGAGGGAGACGCAAGGAGGGGAGCAATCGAGCGCTCCCCCTCCACCGAAACAGAAATTGATCAACTCTGCTCCCAAACTACACTTCTTCTTCGCCCTCGACACGGAACCAAAAAACGAAAATCGATGAAGCGAGCGGCGGCCCTCGCCGCGGTCTCCCTGCGGAGAGCCAGCGGCTCGCACGCGTCTTGCAGCTCAAGTTCTTCTGTATCTTCGTCACCCGCGCTCGGTAAAAGGTAAAGATGCAGTTTAAAGGGGAGAAAGCGGCTCGGCGATGGCGAACAGGCGGCGGCGGCCCTCGACGACGCCCTCGGGCCGAAACCGAAAAACTCTTACAATCTTCCTTTGCCCCCATCTCCCTCTCTCTTTCTCCCATCCACAGCTTCTCCTCCTCGCAGCTCTCGGCTGCGGTGTCGACCTCGTCCACAGCACGTGCTAGCACGGGAACGAGCACGATCGGAGGGCTAGCGGCCGCGGCGGCGAGGAGGCAGCGCGATGCTGCGCAGCGAGCAGCGAGACAGCAGCGCCTCCAACAGCAGCAGCTCCAGCTCCAGAGTTCCTCTTCCTCCTCCTCTTCGTCGTCGTGGTCGTCGTTTTCGTCGTCGTCGTCGCTCCTCGCCAAGAGGCTCGCCGTCGCCGTGCCCACCGCCCTCCTGGTCGGAGGCGGCGGCGCCTCGGGCCCTCTCGGCGCCGGCTTCGCTGCCTGCTTCGAGAGCAAGAAGCGGAACAACAACGGGAACGACGAGACTCTCTTCTTCTCCTCTGCTGCTCCTCGAGTCCCGGCCCGCGCCTCCCGCCACTCCGCCTCGTCCGCGCTCTCTCGCCTGGGCCTCACCCCACTGGCCGCCTCGCTCGCCCGCCTGCTCGCCGCCCTGGCCGAGGAGGCCGCCACCTGCGGCAGGGCCGTTTTCTTGACGCTGCTCTTCTTTCCGGCCGCGGCGTCGCTCCCGCTCGTCCGAGCGCTCTCCCAAATTTCTTCTTTTTCTTCTTCCTCGCCGTGGTCTTCGGATGCTTCTTCTTCTCCTCTCCTCGAGGCGTGGAGCTCTCTTCTGGCTTCCACGCTCGCCGCGGCGGGCCCGGCCTTCATCAAGTGGGGCCAGTGGGCCGCGACCCGCGGGGACCTCTTCCCGCCGCACGTGACGAAAGCTCTGCGGAGGCTGCAATCGGACGCGCCGAGGCATTCGGCGGAAGCGTCGGTCGCCGCGGTCGAGGCGGCGTTCGGCGGTCCTCTGTCGACCGTCTTCGACTCCTTCGACAGGGAGCCAGTGGCTTCGGGGTCCGTGGCCCAGGTCCATAGGGCGACGCTTTCCGCGGCCGGAGCGAAAGCCGCAGGCGTGGAGCCGCTGACGGTCGTTGCAGTTAAAATCCGGCACCCGGGCGCAGCCAAGCTTATGACGCGCGACTTCGAGCTCATCAAGAGAGCAGCCGCTCTGTGCGCGTCGCTTCCCAGGATCTTGGGTGGAGGGAGCTGGGGTGTGAGCCTGCAGGAGAGCGTGAGGCAGTTTGGTGGGCCCTTGAAGGAGCAGCTGGACTTGGCGATCGAGGTAAGAGAAGGTTTTTTTTCTTTTTCGAAATCGGGTTTTTTTTTCGCGACGAAGAGAAAAAACTCTCACTTTTCCTCTTCTTCTTCTTCTCCGATTCCTCCCCAAAAAAACAGGCCGCGCATCTCGCGCGCTTCAACCGGAACTTCCGAAAGTGGCGCAACGTCAGCTTCCCTCGTCCCCTGGAGCCGCTGGTCACTCCCGGCGTCTTGGTCGAGAGCTTTGAGAGCGGGTAAGGAAGAAAAAGGTTTTCGAGATTTTTTTCCCCTCTTTTTTCCCCTTCAAACTTTCGACCTTAAAAACTCACTTTATCTTTCTCTCTTTCTCTCTTCCTCTCTCTCTCTCACTTTCTCGATTGATCTCCCAGGGTCCCAATCAGCGAGTACGTCTACGGGAAAGAGGGAAACAGCAGGGACGAAAACGACAACAAGAGCAGCAGCAGCAGCAGCAGCAAAACCTCTCTGTCGGAGGAGAAGCGCCGCGACGCCCTCGCCGCCTCTCTGGGGAGGCTCGGGCTGGGTTGTTATCTGCAGATGCTGCTGAGGGACAACTTCGTGCACGCGGACCTGCACCCGGGGAACATCCTGGTCCGCGATGGAGGCAAGCAGGCGAAAGAGATGAAGAAGAACAAGACGACAGAAGCAGAAAGCTCGCCTTCTCCTTCGTCTTCAACCTCGACCTCGAGCTCTCATTCCTTGTTCTCCCGCCTCTCCGCCGCCCTGGGCCTTCCCCCCCCGCCTCCGCACCTCGTCCTCCTCGACGTCGGCATGGCCGCCGAGCTCGCCCCGCGCGACCAGCGCTCGCTGCTGCGCTTCTTCAAGGCTTTGGCCTCGAGGGACGGCCGTGGCGTCGGAGACGCCGTCCTTGAGTTTGCAACTTCTTCTTCTTTACCGAGTTCCCGAGAAGAAGCCGAGCCCTTTCTGTCCGAATTGGGCGCGCTCTTCGACTCGCTGACCGCGGAGGAGATCAGGGAGCGCACGCCGGAGGTCTTCAATAAAGTGCTGGCCTCTGTGAGGGAGCACGGCGTTTCGATCAGGGCTGATGTTTCTTCCGTCGTCGCCAGCGCCCTCGTGCTCGAGGGCTGGTCGAGCGCGCTCGATCCCGATATCCGCATTTTGGAACGAGTCAAGTCGGCGCTGCCGCTGACCCTGAGGGAGCGGGTGGAGCGGTGGGGGGACCAGATGGTCACGGCGCCGGCGCTGTTTTGAATTTCTTTTTCATTTTTCGGTTTTTAGATAGGAAAAAAATGACTTTTTTTTGTAAATTTTTGTCTATCTCTTTGTATGTCTTTTTTTTTCTTCAATTACAGTTGTTTGATTTTTTTGAATTCACGGGCGAGGGATCTTAGATCGACGGAACCCCGCGCACCGTCGACGAAAGACTCGAACAAGAACGAAAAAAGAGAAAAGGACGAAGAAGAAACGAAAACAAAAAACTCAAAATCTTTTTTTTCACTCCGCAGCAACTTCCGTCGCCGCCTTTTTCGCCACGGCTTCTTCCCCGGCCGGGGGGCCCTCGGCGAACCTCTTCGCCCTCTGCTCGGCGCGCTCCCTCGCCTCGGCCTCGAGCACCTCCTTGGGAGGGGGGAGCCCGAAGCGCTCGGCGCGCGCCTTGCGCCTCGCGAGCTCGGCCGCGACCTCTTCGGGTGTCGGCGCCAGCGGCGCAGGGACTGCGGGGGCCGCCGGCTTCGCTGCTTCAGCCGCCGCCTTTTTCTCGGTCTTTTTCTCGGCAGCAGGCGCGGGAGCAGGAGCCTCCTTCTTCTTCTCCTCGACCAGGGGGATGTTGAAGCGCTCAGCGCGGGCCTTGCGGCGCTCGAGCTCGGCCGCGGCGCGAGCGGCGGCGGCGGCGGGGTCCTCTGCCGGCGCGGCGGGGGCTTCGGCGGCGGCAGCGACGGCAGGAGCGGCGGGAGCGGGGGCTGCTTCTCCCGCGGCAGGAGCAGCAGCAGCAGCAGGTGTGGGCTCGGCGGGCTGTGTGTGTGTGAGAGAGAGGAAGTGGACGAGAGTTGGAGGAAAGGGCGAGCGTTTCTTAATCTGTGATTTTGCTTTGCTGTTCAGGTTCAAAAAAACGACGTCGAAAACATCAAAACGTTGAAAAAGGAAGATGAAAACGATGCGAGCGTTCTCTCCGCCTTGGCGAGCTCCATCGACCGCACCTTTTCGGCAGTGATCGGGGCAGGGACTGCCTCTGTCTGCACGGGGAGAGGGGCAGGAGCGGCAGCATCAGGGGCGGCAGCAGCAGCGGGAGCAGCAGCGGCAGGAGCGGCGTCGCCATCGCCGCCGACCGGCGCCGGCGCCGCCGATGATGCGAGCGCCTCCTCGAGCCGCGCCAGCAGCGCCGCCTTGAGGCCCGTGGAGTCGAGCCCGCGCCTGTCCAGCTCCTCGCGGAGCTCGGCGACCTTGAGCGTCTTGAGGCTTTCGACGGTGAGCGTCATCGTCGAGAGGAAGGGGGGGGGTGGGGGTTGGACTTTCAAAGAAGAAGGGAGGGAAA
>Ga0210003_1000359_pt1 | contig 40958 bp, 12 predicted proteins | sample LantaG_FD_182804 | JGI IMG/M metagenome (GOLD analysis project Ga0210003, IMG submission 182804) | Deep subsurface microbial communities from Baltic Sea to uncover new lineages of life (NeLLi) - Landsort_02402 metaG (SPAdes) (version 2) | ecosystem: Environmental > Aquatic > Marine > Oceanic >...
TTGTCAATTGAGATAATACTTGCACATATGATGTATATGAAACTGCTGTTGAAGCAATTGTTATTTCATCTGCAGTTTCTGTAATTGCAATATTAGGACCTGCTATTAATGTTTTAAAATTTAACGTTTCACCTACTTTGTCTTTCCATACTCCTATACCTGTACCTACATTTGCTGCAGTATTAGGTTCACCAGTTGTACTAATTTCTACATAATCATTATCAGCTGAATTAGCTAAAGTTAAATTAGTGCTTAGTGATCTAAGCGTTCTGTAATAAACCGTACATTTTTGAGTTTCAGGATCAACATATGTTTTTTGATAAACAGTTCCTGAATTAGAAGCAGGTACCATTGGTGTATTAGTATGATCACAGTGTTCAGCAGCAATATTTAAATCTTTAACTTTAATTAACCTAACGCTTTTATATGGTATTGGAGATGCAATACCTGTCATATCAGGTTCTTGATTAAGACCTAATACCAATACATCATTAGGTAAAGCTTCTTTTACAAACTTATTTCTTTTAAATAAACTTAATATGTCGGTTAAGATGTTCATTATTTTTTTCTTTTTTTAGATGGTCCACTATATGTATTATGTGTGCCGCCTCCAAGCTTATATTCTTGCATACTTTCACTACCTGTTTCATAGTTTCTTGCTAATCTTTTAGCATCACCACCTTTGTTCATTTTTTCAACAATAGAAGACATCATCATATCATCTAACTCACCGCCAGATCTCATTAACATTTTACTTTTTTGTCTTGTTAATTTTTGCTTTGGTAAGCAACCTCTTTTATTTTTCATTTTATTTTAATTTATACATCAAGTGTTAAGGTAACAAAAAGCAAAAACACTTTATATGTTGTAAAGTTAAATTCTTTAGAAGGATTAATTAACTCCCAACCTAATGCAAATCTATTATGCGGCCAATGAAAGGCTATTTCTAATTCCCAGTTTCCCATTATATTTTACTTTTAGTTTTTTTACATAATCCTTTGCGGCAAGACTTTAAACAAACCTTACCTTTTGTTATCCATCTAATAAATAAACATAAATTTTTCATGGCTTTTATTTTTTACATTATATTTGTTACTTTCTATATAATGTGTTTACATATATAATATACAAAAATTTTAATTAAACATCAAATAATCATAGTATGAATAAACTTAACCCAATTCTTTTTAAACACAAATTTGCAATGGAACTATTACCTTCTGAAACCTTACTTGGCATTAAATCAGTCAATTGTGAAGTTTTATGTGATGATGATATTTACCGTGAAGTAAAAGGTGTAGAAATTGGCATTGTCTTTATTAAATTTTCTTATGTTAATATTATCTTTTAAATCTATAAATTAAAATATTTTTTATAACTTATATATAATACAAAGCTGCATCTCTTTTTATAGAAATGCAGCTTTTTAATCCTAATTAAACTTTTATGAAAATCAAAAACATCTTTAAGCCAAGAGTAAACATTTTACCTTATGAATACCCACAACTCCTAGCATATAAAGATGCTATTAGACACTCCTATTGGATTGACACTGAGTTTAATTTTACAGAAGATGTACAGGATTTTAAAGTAACTATCACGCCAGCTGAGCGGGATGTCATTAAAAAAACTATGCTTGCTATTGCACAAATAGAAGTAAATGTAAAAACATTTTGGGCTGATATGTATAAACGTATGCCTATTACTGAAATTGGTGATGTAGGAATGACATTTGCTGAATCAGAAGTAAGACACAAAGATGCTTATGCTAGACTGCTTAGAATACTTGGTCTTGAAAGAGAATTTCAAAGTGTTGTAGATGTTCCGGCAATTGCAGGTAGACTTAAGTACTTAAAAAAGTACCTGGATGGAACACGTTCTAAAGACAATAAAATGTATACTAAATCTGTATTGTTATTTTCTTTATTTATAGAGCACGTAAGTTTGTTTAGTCAGTTTTTAATTATGATGAGCTTTAACAAAGAAAAGAATGTTTTTAAGGGTATATCTAATGTTGTTGAAGCTACAAGTAAAGAAGAAGAAATCCACGGTAACTTTGGAGCTGAGATTATTAATATTATTAAAAAAGAAAACCCTGAATGGTTTGATTCTGAATTTGAACAATTAATCTACTCTGCTTGTAAAAAAGCTTATGTTGCAGAATGTGACATATTAGAATGGATTTTTAGCAAAGGAGAGTTAGAGTTTCTATCTAAGAAAACAATTAAAAACTTTATAAAAAACAGATTTAATAACTCACTAGAAAAAATAGGGATGAAATCAATATTTGAGGTTGATGTAGAACTATTAAAATCTACTGAATGGTTTGATATAGAGATACTAGGAACTAAAGAAGGAGACTTCTTTTACAAAAAAAGTGTAGATTATAATAAAAAAAGTAAAAGCATCACAGTTGATGACTTATTTTAAAAACCAAAATAATGGAATACAATAAATACTATTGGCTTAATGAAGATAGCCGTACATTTTTATCAAGAGGATATATAACAGAATCTCCTGAACAAAGAATCAAAGACATTTCTATTAAAGCAGAAAAGTATTTGAATATAAAAGGTTTTGCAGAAAAGTTTGAAAACTATATGAGTAAAGGGTATTACTCTTTATCAACACCTGTATGGATTAATTTTGGAAAAGCAAAAGGATTACCCATCAGTTGTTACGGATCTAATATAGATGACAACTTAGACAGTATATTAAATGCTGGCCGTGAAATTGGGATGATGTCTAAATATGGAGGTGGAACTTCCGTTTATTTAGGAAACATTAGAGAAAGAGGTGCTCCTATTTCTACAGGTGGATTTGCAGATGGTCCTGTGCATTATGCTAGACTTTATGATACTACAGTTGATGTATGTAAACAATCAGAAGCTAGAAGAGGCGCATGTGCAGGATACTTACCTGTAGAGCATGCTGACATTTTAGAGTTTTTAGACATTGGAACAGAAGGTAACCCTATACAAAACTTACAATATGGTGTTACAGTTACTGATAAGTGGATGCAAGAAATGAAAGATGGGGACAAAAGCAAACGTAAAGTATGGGCCAAAATTATTCAAAATAGAAGTGAGTTTGGATTTCCTTACATTATGTTTAAAGATAACTCTAATAATAATTCTCCTTACAAAGAGCTTGGAATGGAAATTACAGCATCTAATTTATGTTCTGAAATACAATTACCTACAGACAGTTATAATTCTTTTGTTTGTTGTTTAGGATCTATTAACTTGTTACACTGGGATGAGATTAAAGAAACAGATGCTATAGAAACATATGTATATTTTCTTAATGCTGTAATGGATGAGTTTGTTATTAAGTCTGAAACAATGCCTGGTATGAAAAGAGCTTATAATTTTGCAAAAAATCATAGAGCTATTGGTTTGGGTGTTATGGGCTACCATTCATTATTTCAATCAAAGCTTATTGAGTTTGACTCACTACAAGCTAAAGGTTTAAACAGTGAAATATTTAGAACACTTAAAGATAGAAGTGAAATTGCATCAAGAAAGTTATATGCAGAGCATGAGTATGTTTCTATTAGAGATGGTTATGCTAATACAACTTTGATGGCCATTGCTCCAACTAAATCTAGTTCGTTTATTCACGGTGCTGTAAGCATGGGAATAGAGCCTATTAAATCTAATTACTTTATTAAAGACCTTGCTAAGTCTAAAACAGTGTACAAAAATCCTTTGTTAGAAGCTGAATTAGAAAAGCATGGTTTAAATAATGATAAAACATGGAAGTCAATTCTTAAAAAAGATGGAAGTGTACAACATTTAGATTTTCCTAATAAAGCAGTGTTTAAGTCTTTTGTTGAAATATCTCCTAAAGAGATTGTTCTTCAGGCCGCACAAAGACAGAAATACATTGATCAATCTCAGTCATTAAACTTAATGATTGATCCTTCTGTTTCAGCTAAAGATATAAATAAGCTTTATATGTATGCCTGGGAAGAAGGTGTAAAGACTTTATACTATCAATTTAGTAAAAGTAGTGCACAAGATTTTGCTCGTAATATACTAGAATGTTCCTCTTGTGAAGGATAGATTAAATTAACCCTTGTAGAAATACAGGGGTTTTATTTTCTAAGCAAGCTTTGATTTTCTTTTTTTAAGTAGTCAACCTCAACTCTAAGAGCGTGAACTTCAGCAACTAAATCTAAAACTTGTTGCCTTAGCGTATCTTTTTCTTTACCGCTGCTTTCTAATAACTCCTCTAAATTACAAACTCTTTTCTTTAAGTCATCTCTGTATTGCACACCTTCACTGTTTTGATATTGAAACCTTTTTTGATCTATATTGGATTTTAATTTAGCTTCAAAATATTTCCATATAGATGCTGATCCTAAAACTCCTATTACGGCAAGTGTTATTTGCAGAAAATTGTCCATGTTATTAATTATTAAATGTTTTCATAATATTGTATGAGTATTTATAACTTAGTTTATATAATAATATACGTTATTTAAATGAAAACTCCCAGGTTTTACTGAGAGTTTTATTAAATTATTTACCGGCCATAAAGGTTTGTTCCTTTATTAAATTTTGCCATTTCTGAATACTATATAAAATTGGCAATGCATCACTCCAAGCTTTGTTTACTTTTAATTTTCCTTTGTTAGGTTTGTTTTGATAAACATAATCTTTGTTGGCATAAAAATCATCTTTGCTAGATAAAAGATATCCTGCTGGTGTCCAGATAGATAAACTTAAAGCTTCTCCTAATTCACCTAATGTTCTAGTTGTTGCAATTGGAGATTTAGCCATTTGATAAATCTGCGTCCATGAGTCTGTAGAGAGCGGCATAAATAAAACTAATTCTTTATAAAGTCTATCACCTTGATATCTTGTTAAGTGTTTTAGTCTTTTTTCAGTGTCACTATCATCATCATCTCCTGATAAAACGCTATCCATAAGAGTGTTTATTAAACTTACAGTTAAAATAATACTTATTTCACCCATTGTTCTATAAACTCCAAAAAGTTTATTTGCACCTCTTTGTTCAGCAAACCCACCGCCTTCATCTGCAGTTATTTTTTTAAATCCTGCACCATACTTTCTTATGTCTCTGTTACCTTCCCAAATTTGTTGTTTAACATAAGCTGCAAATTGCCAAGCAGATTTATATCTACCTTCCATCCAACCTAAATTTTCATCAAAATATTCAGATTGAAATCTTGATCTAATTGCTGGTGCTACCCATTTATGAAATTGAGCGGCTAAATTTCCTAATACAGTACTTTGAATTATCATTCTATCTTCAGCTGCATAGTTACCATGAATTTGTTTATTTACTTCACGTATTTTATTTCTAAAAGCATATCTCCATTTATCATTATACTCTTCTCTTGTTCCATCTCTATTAACAACTGTTGTAAAACCTTCAGCTAATTCTAAATTATGAGATTTATTTTTAAAAGTAAACGCATCATACAAAGACATTGTTTCATTTGTTGTTTCATTTATTATATTAGTATCCATTAACATTGCAATACCAACTTTAGTCTGTACATTGTATTCTGCTGCGTCTTGAAGTACATAACCCCAAGCTTTAAATCTTTCCCATAATCCTTTTTGATCATTTTTTCTAGATGTTTCACGTATATCTGTTGAATCATCCATCATTCTAAATAAATCTACAAAAGCCTCATACTTATTATTAGGTTTATCTGGATCATAATCCGATTTACTAACACCTATTAAACCTAATGTTGCAATATCTGTAATATCTGCTAAACCACTTCCAGTTCTTTGTATAATTCCCGGTAAAGCTGTAATATTATATTCCTTGCTTGCTCTAAAATAATTCTTTTTAGAAAAGAATCTACTTCCAAGCATTTCTATATTATTGTTAATTCTACCCATAAGGTAGTTATTAAAGTTACCAAAAGGATTAAATGCTACATATGCTAAAGATGATTGAGATATTAGTGCATTTGCAACTTTTTCAGCAGCACCTTGACTAATTAATTCATTATCATAATAAACCATTGATAAATATTTACGTGCTCTTCTTAACGTATTAGAATCACCAGAACTTTCTTTAGTAAAACCAACTTTTTTAAGCAAACCTGTTGATGTACGTCCAAATAAATTTGTTTTTTTATCTGAAGGTCTATACTCTTTATTTTCTATAACCCTTACAATTGCAGATAAAGTATCTTCTATTTGACCCATCACTTCATAGTGTTCAGCCATAGCACTAAACTTAATTAAACTTGATCCTAAATCAGGACTAATTTCTCCTACTGAAGGCTGTACTCTTAGTTTTGCAATTCTACCTTCTATAATAGCTTTTTCTCCTCTATATTTTTCAGGAGACATTGTCCCTTTTTTGTATTTATTATTTAATATTGTAAGATCAGCTTCAGCAGCTTCTAAAGCCCCTTCAACTCTAGGGTTTCCTGTAAAGTATACAGGCATAGAGTTCATAAAATTTCCATTTTCATCAAGCAATACAGTTTTTTCTGTAGCTGTTTCAACAGTTAAATTTTTAACTGATCTAACCGTATTAGCATACATTTTAGTAAACACATTAGATTTATTTTTTAAATCATCTAATAGATTATCTTTAACAACGGGTACTCTTCCTAACATTTGCTGTCTAGTTCTATCATCTAGTTTTTCTAATAGTTCTTTTTCATAATACCTTATAAATATTTCATAGAATTCTCTTTGTGCAATTGACAAAGCATCTGTTTTAGTTGGATCAAATATAGCTTTATATTTTTCACTACGCATGTCTTGACCTTGTGATCCATCTTCATTAACTGTAAACGTATTTATAACTCTATATTTTGGTTTAGGAAATCTACCCTTTTCTTGTTTTTGCACTACACCTGTTGGTTCCCCATCTGCATATTTTGCTTTATTATATCTTGTAAAATCAAAATGTTTCATTTCCCATGCATCATACACAGCATCTTTTATTCCACCTTTTCTACTCCAATATCCAAAAGTATCTTTATTTATCCACTCTTCATACTTTCTTCTTTCTTGTAAAAACTCATCTGTATAACTATGATATTCCCCGTCTATTCTATTTCCATTTTCATCTGATCTTTCAGCGCTCCAAAATCTAGAACTTTTTTGTTTTTTTAATGCTAAATCAATATTATAATCTATATCTTCTTGTGATGCAGTAAATAAATCTGTTACATCTCTATATTCATATCTATGACCATTAATGTCATATTGCTCTTGATGCAATTCAAATTGTTTATCAGTATATAAGCTACCAATTTCTTTTACATATGCACCTGTTCTGTTACCTTCTGAATCAAATACATGCATAAAATCATATATTTGGTTTTTACTACGTCCATCTAGTTTTAATAATTTATTTGCTAAAGTACTAACTACATTTTCTCTATAACTAATCTTATCTAAAAGAATTTGTTTTTGTTCTTTATATATTTTATCAATTACTGCAAGTAATGTACTTGTTGATGTAGCTAAATCTCTAGTTTGCATTTCTGTTAAACTGATATCATTACCTGTTGTAAGCTCATCTATTAAATCTTGTTCTGTAAATCCGCTTCCTTCAACACCAAATTTTTTGCTAGATCTACTTCTAACAACTTCTTTTACATAACTAAATATAGCATCGTTAACTAAACCCTCTCTTCCAGATTTTAATCTTTTTGAACCAACAAGTTTATTTAACTCTAATTCTAATTTTAATACTAATGTTTTCTGTGTTGCATTTAAATCTTTAGAATCATTTATAGCATATAAACTATCATATGTAGATAAGAACCTATTAAAATTTAAAACATAACTAATAAATTCAGGTTTAGTAACATTATTTGGATCTGTTATATAAGCCGTAAATTCTCTTATATCTTTTAATGCATCACTTAATAATGCAGAATATACTCTTGACTGTTCATTAGGACCTCTGTTCATCCCCTGGTTAATATAAAGTAAAGTTCTAGCAATTTTATCTTGTTTTTCTTGCTTAGTTTTACTAGTAAATACTTTACTTGTATTTAAAGTTCCATTTTGAGATTCTGATAAAGCCAGCGAATAAGATTCTAAAGCTCCAAATATTGTATTTAATGCAGGTTGTTCTTTAGCATCTACAGTTTTTGGAACTTCTCCCATTGCTTCTGTATCTTTATCACCCCTGTATGGTGTGTTTTCCTTATCTTTTAAAGCATCTTCCATTTTCTGCTTATTAAGATTGTCTTTAATAGAAGGAATGAGCATATCTACATATAAACCATTATCACTTGGTTTAGTTTCTGTGTGATCATAACTTCCTTCAAACTTCCAGCTACCTAAATATTTTTGTTCTTTACCTCTTCCTTCTATATCCATTTGAATATGAAATGTAGAAGCAGAGAAATCACCTTCATAAACATCATATCCCATATTTTCAAACATTCTTCTGTAAAGATTTACTTGCAAATTATGTTGTCCATTTGTTGAAAGCATTTTTACACCTTTTTGTCTTAACCTACTATCTGCAGGTAAATCCCAAGTTTTTTCTTCATATTTGTTAGCTTCTTTAAATCCGGTAGTAGTAGGTTTTCTAAATGTATCGTATATAGAATTTTTACTTGTCTTTAAATCTAATATTCTAATTTTACCATCTGCATCTATAATTATTAAATCTGCAGTACCAGCTAATTTTGTTGCTTTATCAAATACAATAACTTGAGATAATGCAATACTACCATGTGGCATTAAACCTCTTATAACCACTTGCATTCTTTTATATGCATCCATAGCTTGCTCTTCAGTAAACATTTTCATATCTTTTAGAGCATCACCAATTTTTTCTTTAGATACAATTGCATCTACAATCCTATCTAAATCATTACCTAAATTTAAATTTAATTCAACTGATTCTAGTTTTTTTATATCTGCTTGTTTTCCTTCTGCAATTTTTTTATCCCATTTTTTAATAGCGTCTTTACGTGCTTGCCCTTTAAGGTTTTGTATAGCTTCTTCTTTAGCTATTATTGCTTCTCCTTCTTGATTAGTAAGTTGACCTTTTATTGCCGTAGTTGCAGACAAATACGCATCTCCGTTAAGTAAATCCATATATGTATGTGATTCTTCATCAAATATCATTAATGTATCTGAACCATTAGGATTTGCAACACCCGCAGATAATGTATTTATAGGTTTACCTGTAGCATGTTTACCAACATGCATAAGTTTATCTACTATTTCAGTCTGTATTCCATTAGCTCCATCTTTAGCTGCATCAATGACTCTTTGTTTTTCTGGAGTATATGAATATTTTACTCTTAAACCTTCACGTAAGTTTAATTTAAAATCAATATCCTTTGTGTTTAATAATTTAGCTATGTCACTAAAATTTGTGTTAGGGTTAATTTTGTAAAGAGGTATTGTCCCTCCAGTAATAAGCATATGATAGTCGCTTATTATTGACTTAAACCATTCTAAAGCTTGCATAATTAAATCTACAAGAGTTCTTGTGGGTTTAGTTTCATATTCTTTTTTAAAATATCTAGCTAAAGTTTGAGTAACTAATTCTAAATTTCTATCATTATCATTAAACCTTAACTTATCACTGTATGCAGCATTAATTTCTACATTTAATTCAGGAAAATTAAGTTTAGCTTCTGCTAGTAATTTATTATACAATTCTACATTATCTAATTTTATAGCATCTATAAATGGATGTAATATTTCTTCTATAGCAATTTCATTTGTAACTCTACCTTTAACTAATATGACTTTGCCGTTATGATAAAATGAATTTACATTTTTAAAATCTTTAAGTCTTTTAATTGGTGTTATCTCTTTATGTATATCCTCTGCTTCTTTAAGAGATTTTATTTCTATAACTAACTGAGGAAATAATTTGCTTAAATGATCAATGACTGATATAGCTCTAGTATCATCCCAACCTCTTGTTTTAGGTAGCATATCTTGAGGTCTTAAAATAGAAGGATTAATAGATATTTTATAAGTAAGATTGTCTCTACCTCTTTCTATATTTACTACATTGCTGGGTATATTATTAATTTTTAAATACCCTTGGATTAAATTTGCATGATATTTAACTGCAGCTTGATTACCTTCCCATTGCCCTTTAAAAGTTTTTTTGATTAATAAAGTATCACCATAAGTAACAATAAGACCTTTATCCTTTAAGTTTTTTAAAACGCTTGTTCCAAAATCTTTTTGCTTTAAAGAATATGCAGTCTTAGCTTTTTTATTATATTCTGCAGCTTCAGTAACTGTAGGAATTGCATCACTACTTTTAGTTTTTTGCCAGCGGTTGATTATATTATTTGTTGCTATTTCAGTTTTGTATACTGATTGCAATGCTTTATATTCTGCTGTATTTTTATTAGGACACTTAGCCATAGTTTATTAATATTATAGTATACAATTGTTTATTTCATCTATAAAAACTTCTTCGGCAGTTTTATTATCTGTTGCATCAAATATGTATCCGCCATCTTCAAAAGCTTTTATCATTTTACTAATTGGATAAAGCTTCTGTTCACGCAATTTAGCTTTTTTATCTGGAAAAGGTTCTATTTGTTCATCCCAATAATTTTCTATTGCTACATTAGTACCTAACCCACCTTGTAAATCAGCCATTAATTCTGCTTCTAAATCTGTAGCACCTTCCATAGTTAATTCTAATTCTAACTCTTTAGCATCTTGAAGTGCAAAGTTTGTTTCTGTATTATTATTTACATCAACCTCACTAGTTTGTTGTGTTGATCTAGATTTTATTTCATTAGATTCTACTTTTTCTAATGCTGCAATTGTTGCTCTTATTTCTATATCTATTTTATCTTGCGTAAGTAAATTTCTATAGTCCATTAGCTTTCCACCAAACTGAGCTACTTGACTTTCTTCAAATGCCCAATAAACTTCTTTATCATTATTGTCTATATGATCTTGTTCATGTAATACTAAGAATGCATTAATAGCCAAGTTAGAGTTTAATATATTTGCAATCCTGTCAATAGACCAATCCTGCTTTGCCATTTGCTCTAATACTTTTGCTTTTTGTGCAGATGACTCGCCAGGAACATTACCCATGAAATAATCAAAAAAGGTTTTTTTGTTATCACCTTTTAACAAAGGGTTAATTGTTATTTTAGTTCCTTCTGTTTGTGCAAATTTCTTAGAACCATCAGCGTTTTTTAAATTTTTATTTACAGAATACTTAGGCATTTCTAAAGATTTAGTAGGAGCTTTAATTTTATCTTTTAATTCTGTTGGGGTATTCCCATCTAATAAAACTTTAGTCCCTGTTACACCTACAACAGCGTCAACATCTGCATTTTTTAAAGCTTCTTCTAATTGTTGTTCTAAAAGTTCTTGCATTCCAAAATTACTATTGTCATCATCTAAAGTAAAGTTATCTTCTTTGCTAAAATCTTTTCCTGTATTTTTATTATAAACTGTATTCCTTACTTCTTTATAAGTAGGTCTTTCACCAAACATAAAACCAATTCCGTTTTGTTGATTAGAACCATACGTATCTACAAGATTAAAAACAGCTTTTTCGTCATTGCTTAATTCTGAACTACGGATATATGTTTCATATATTGGCGTTTGCCCTGGAACGGCATATAAATATCTTACATATAATAGATCAGCTATTTTTGGATTTTTATTTAATTCTATAGATAAAACATCATCTTTTATTGTTAAACCTTCTGTTTTACTTCCAACTGTGTTTAATAATGCATTATTTACATGTGATGTTAAATAACCATTTGTAAATTCGTCAGTAAGCTCAGACATAGTTAAACCAAACACTTCTTGCATTTTTGCATCAGAACCATTACGTAAAGCAGTATTAGCTGTGTCTATATGACTTAAATAACCATTCATGGTAAATGGACTAATTGCATCAATTAAAGTACCATAGGCAAGCTGTAATCCATCTTTAACCATTAAGTAATTAATTATTGATAATGCATCATCTCTCATTTCAACAGAACCATACAGTTTAGCAAATGATGTTTGCAAATCAACCTTTTGTAATTTGTTTAAACTTCTAAAACTATTTGACTCTACAAGATTTAATCCTGTATTATTATTTGGATTATCATATTGATTTATTACAGCAAATGCTTCTAAAAAGAAATTGTCTTTTCCCATTTCTGTATTACGCATTTTTTCTACTAAATCACCTATTGATTCTAAATTAGATTGATAAATAAGATCATTACTTAATGTTGCAACATTTTGACCTTTCTTTTGAAAAGCTTTAATTGTTATGTATGATAGTAAATCTCTAGATATTTTTGATGTAGTCTCTTCAGAATATCCTGAACCTTCTGTGTTTACATTTACCAAAAGATTATCAAGTATGCTCTTAAATTCCGGACTGGCTGTTAAAAATGTAGTTGGCAATAATTCATTGCGTATTTCATTAAATATTTCTAAGTATTTTGATTGCCAAGTATCTGAATAAAATATACTTGATAAATCCATTATAGCTTTTTTCTTATCAAAAAGCACATCTATTTGATTTGCTTTTTCATTAATTGCAGCCATGTCTCTACCTAAACCTTGTGTTAGGTTTGATACAGCTCTCATATTACCAGTAAAATCTGCTATTGTATTTCCTGATTGGAACATTCTAAGTATAGAAAACTTAACTGTGTTTTCTATACTTTCAGGATCTTTTATTGCATCAATCAACATTTGGGTTGTTACAGGTACAGCTTTAATTTTATCTCCATTTGGATTTAATTCTTCCAACTGAGCTGCTACTAAAGCTTTAACCCCTGGATCCATTTTATTTTTTTTGTTTAAAGCTTCACTATATATACTTTGAATAAACGGATTGTTTATTAAAAGTAATGATGTAGCAATTGGTACACCTAATGCTGTTAAGTTTGCTACTAACCCTAATGCTGATTTATTTAAACCAAGTTTAGCAACTAATCTTTCTTTTGCATTATCTGTAGCCATTGTAATAAGAGAAGATATAATATCTTGTTTTCTTAAGCCTTCAGTACCATTACTTAATTTTTCTCTTAATACACCAAAGTCATTATATGTAACCCCATCAATTTTAAATAATGGTGCATTATCATTTAATTTAATTCCATACTCTGTAAGAAGACTTAAGTATTGATTTGGTAAAACAATTGCACCAATAGCAGCACCTTTATTAGCTCTAAAAGCTTTTATCTTACCTAATATATTATCAATATCAATATTATCTTCTCTTGATCTTTCTGTTAAAGGTGATGTTTCATTTTCTAATTTTGTTATTTCTTGTAAAACTTTCCATTCTTCTTCAAGAATATCTAGTGCAGCAGGTGTATAAGATATAGGTGTTTCACCTGTTTTAGATTCTGTTACACCTCTATTACCCATTAGCGCATACTTATAATCTAAAATTTTATTGTTTAATGCGGCTTCATATGGTTCACCTCTTTCTTTTACATAAGTGTTATATTCTTCTTTGGATATTGGTAGACCTAACATTTCAAGAGATGTAATTGCATCTTCATAGCTTCTACCTAAATCTTTAATTGCTTTTATTGCAGATGAGTTACTTACTTTTATAGCTTGTTGATCATTATTATAAAGTTTTAATGCATCATTATATATAGAACCGCCCTTGTCTACAGTTTCTTTTACGTATTCTATGTAATCATTATATTGTTCATCTAATGTTTTGCCTTTACCATACTCAATAAACTTATTATTTTTTACATACCATTGTTTAATTTGAGCATATACTTTATCAATATCAAAATCTGCTCCTGATATTTCTACAAGTTCTCTTGCAAACATAGCAACTGATCCATAAATGGCTGGTAAAAAATCTACGTATTTAGCATTAATTGTTGAATGGTTATCCTGAGAAGGTATACGTATTGCAAACAATTTAGATATAACTTCAGGCATTGGTTCATTACTATTCTCTATTAAATCCATAATAGATTGAAAATGAGCAGGCATTAGCATTTCTGTATATCTTTCCCCTGTTTCATTACCTTTACTATCATATGCTTTAACACCAGATCTTAACCTATCTTGTATTACAACAAAGCCATCTTTAGGAATTTCAACTTGAGACCATGTTGGTTCAGCAGTTGTGTCTAATCCATTTGATGGTTCTTGTATAGAAGGTTTGTTTTTCATGTTTTTCCAAACATTTTCTCTAATAATTTCTGAACGATCAGGTATACCATTTTCATCAAAACTATATACTTTTCTATAAACAGAAACACCAAAATCAGAAACTAAAGCTAAAGAGTGGCCAGGTAATCTTTCTGATAATACACCTTTGCTTAAATAAGTAAGAAACAAACCTTCAAATTTATTTATTGTAATAGGGTTATTTAAGTCATATTTTTGCTCTCCATTTTCTGTAGCAAAAAACTCTAATAAATTACTACTAGTATCAGATGCTTTTAAACCTTCCTCAGCATATTTTAAAAATGCTGTTAAATTAGGTGTAATCTTATTAGTTCTTCTAGATATGTTTAACTCATCCATTAAACCAATTGTTCCATCTTGCTTTTTAAATGTATAAACTAAATTTCTTTTATTTTTAAATTTAAATTCTATTCTTCTTCCAGTAGCTTTATTGTATTCTTTTCTTATTTGACCAACGGTTAATCCCAATGCTTCTACAAACACATCATCAGATTGTTCAGATGTAATAATGTTTTTAATTTGTGTAGGGTCTATAATTTCTTTTTTATTAGAAGGCATTTCTACTTGCAATCCTAAATTTTTAGCGTTTAAGTCTGTTGGTTTATTTGTAAACCTATCAGAGTTTCCTAACTCACTTAAATCTGTAACATCTTGCTTAAGCATTTTAAATGCACTCATTGGTGCTGCTATGGCTATTGAATTATTCTCTTGTTCTTCTGCTTCTAGCTTTACTCTTAAGTTATGAAGTTTAATCATATTAGGTTTTGCAACCCATATTGGTGGTTTTGTTGGATCAGTTTCTATATTGTCTGATGTAAATTGTGGAAGCAAAACAAAAGCAGACATTTTTATAAAAGTTCTACCATCAGCATAAACTAACTTACGTGAGTTTATCATTGATCCGTTGTTTGCATATCCATTACTACCAAATATTTCTTCAGAAGTAATTTTTTTTCTTGACTTAAGTTCTCCAGGGTTTTGATATTTTAATGGGTCAATAAATACTTGACCATCATTTTCAATTTCATCTAATAATGCAGCTTGCAATGGAGTAAGTTTACCAAATCCAAATTCACTATACCTAAAGCCTTTTGTAGTATAATATAGTTGTGCATCTGCTTCTTTAATATCTTTGTTTTCTCCTAAAGAAGATTTGCCAATAGGTTCATCTAATACAAAACTACTTATTTTTTCATTTGTATGATTAATACCTAACTCTGGCGCTATAATAGCACTATAAGCACTTACTGTAGCTGCGTTTTGTGCTTTAGCTCTTTTAATAGCATCAACACCATTTTTTAATGTTACTGCTTGATCACCCAACAATACTTCATTTAATGATTTTGTATTAACCCAATCATTAAAAAATATTTGTTTTAAATTATGATCTGCATTATCAATTAAGTTTAATAATTCTGCAGCCTGAGCAAAATTATTTGCAACATCTAAACCATTTTTTATACTGTTGCTGAGTTCTTCTGTTATATTTAAATTTGCTAACTCTTGTTTAAATTGATCAAACTGACTTTCTAATAAACTATTAAGATCTAATTTAAGATCAGCCCTGGTCATATTAATTTCATCAAGAGCTTGGTCTAAAGTAACACCGCCTCTGTTTGCAATTTCTTCTAATTGTGTTTTAACTGTATCAATTAATAGTGTTGCTGAGTTGTGAAGTTTAAATGCTCTAGCTGGTAAAGCATTTCCTTTTTCATCTGTACCTTCTATATTATATCCTATTACACGTCTGGCTGTTTTTCTTTCTTCAGTGCTTCTTTCTCTTACTATACGGTCAAATTCTGTTTCAATAGAATCTACAAATATATTTAATGTAGCATCTGTTATATTAGTTACACCATTTCTAGTTTCTACTGCACGTAATACAGGCATGTATGACATATCTCCTGTATTAGATGATTCTAATACTCTAAGTAAAGAAGGGGCAAGAGCAACCTTAACTTTTTCATCAAATTGATTTATGTATTCAACAAAAGAATCTAACCTTCCAGATTTAGTATTTACTAAAGCAGTGTAAGAGTTTACTAATGTTAGTGCAAATTCTTGTGGTGTAAAATTACCATACGTTTCTCTTTTAATTAAACTTGAAATTGTTGCGTTTATTTCTTCTTCTGATTGGTTTAATTGTCCTACTGCAGTTCCAGCAAACCTTAATATTTTTTGTCTATTCTCAGAACTTAATTTAATAAATGCTTCATTATTTAAAAGATAGTTTTTTTCTAAATACGGATTTTCAGTTTTTAGTCTATTTAATTCCTCTACATCATTAAGTCTTTCTATAGCTTTTAAATGGAATGTTGGTTTTTGATGTGCATAGACCAGCTTGCCTTCAGCATTTCTAAATACTGATACACCAACTCTTTCATCAAATGGTGCATTTTTTTGAGCTATTTTTCTTAACCTAGAAATTAAACCAAACTTACCATCACTATATATATCACTACCTCTTTGAATTGCTAAAAACATTTCTGTAACAGATTCTTTTAGTAAAGGAGATTCCGTTTTATTAGAACTAAGTAAAGCTCTTTGTTTAACTGTTAAAACAGTATCAGGTTTACCAAAAAGTATACTGTATGAAATAAATTGTCTGCTCAATTTAATACCTACTAAATCTGAAAAATCTTTTTGAAATTCTGCAGATACTTCAGCTAAACCTTTATTTGTAATTTTTTTATTTGATCCCAACATACTTTGCATATAGTCTAAGAAATCAACTGTTTTTTCTTTAACAGCTGGATTAGACTTAAGTACTTTTTCTACTTGTGTCCATGCTTGTGACCAACTATCAATTTGAGAATTTATATCATCTCTTTGTGCAGCTGAATACATTAATATGTTACCAGCATTATCACGTTGAGTAAATAAATAATCAACTTTAAAGTTTTCAAATGCTTTTGTAAAAGCTTGAAACAACTGAGGGTTTTTTATTACAAGTGGTAAAGGTGTGTTTTCCAATAAAGATTGTTCACTAACACCTATTGAATTAAGCAACTTAGTAACTACAGCGCCAGTTTCTAAATTTTCTAGCCCAAAAAAGTACATGTTTTGTAACATTATTCTTGGGTTATCTATATTTTTTACAGATTTAAGCAGACCATTGTATACATCTATATAATCTACAGGTACTATTATTGGCTCTCCTGCTGTTAATTCAGTGTTTCCAAAGTAATCTGTTGCTTGTTTTGTTGTAGTTGCTATATAAGATCTAATCATTTTTGGAGTTGATTGGATACCACCTATCATAGATGCATCTTTACCCCATTCATCTATCCCTCTTAAACCAATGGAATCTTCCATTGTTTCTTGACTATATTCTTCCTCTGTTGCTTGGTTATCTATTACATTTAAAAAACTATAAACTTGATTTTTAATTGTATCTGGAAATTCATCAAGCGCAATACTTACTTGATCTAATAATTCTATTTCTCTTTCAGGTCTATTAGCATATTGCGGACTTGCAGAATTATATAAAACATAAAAATCATCCATAACTTCGTTAAGGATTTCAGATTTTTTTATATTTGGATCTGAATTTTTAGAAGCTCTAGTTAAATACATTCCAGCTATACTTCTAATTAAAGGTGCTGCAACATCGTTATCTACATATAGAAACCCTTGTCTAATAACTTGTTTTGTATTTCCATTAGGTTCTGTTATTGTTGTTTCTTCTTCTACTTCTTCATATGGCATTAAAGCATTAGCTTCTAATGTTATACCGGCTTGATTTGTAAATTGATTAAAAGCTATAGTAGAAGAGTTGTATTTACCTGCATCTATATTTTCAAATAAAGTATTTAAATCATTTTTATTATAAGATTTAAAAATAGACTCTATCCATTCTAAAATTCTAGTAAACAATGATTTAACTTCTGAAGATGTTTTAGCGCTTTTTGGACTTGTTTTAAATATTTCAAATTGATCTGCTAAATATTCCTCATAGTATTCTTGTTCTAATCTAGCATCACTCATATCAGAATATGTGTTAGCCGATCTTCTAAACATTTCTAACTCTTGCTTTAGACTTTTACCCTCTAATCTTAATTTTGCTTTAACTTCTTTTTTAGCAATACCTAAATATTTATTTATTTCTGCATCAGTTAATAACATTCTAAACACACCATGAAAAGCTTCATGATATCTAAAAGGTGAGTTTGCACCTGTGTATAGTGTACCATTAATTGTTTTACCTCCAGCAATATCATTTAAATTTAAAACAAATGCACCTACTCTTTCTCCACCTGCTTTTAAATTGTCTCCTAGTGTAGCAATGTCTTCTATACTTATAAAGTCAGGTAAATTTTTATTAGCCCATGCTAAAAAAGTATTAATATCTTCTACATCAGTTATAGACATAGGTGCCATTACTTTATTAGCAGTACTCATTATTTCAGCTTTTTTAGCTAACAATAATTGGTATTCTTTACTTTCTCTAAGAGCTTTAGATTGTTCTTTTCTAGTTTTTCCTTTTTGTAATTCTGCTTTAAGTAATTTTATTTCAGCTTTTATATCAGCTAAAGGAGAGTTAATTACTTTAGTGGCTTGATTTACTGTTTCCACACCACCCTCTAAAACAACTAATGTTGCTATTGTAGAACTTAAAACTTCTTGAATTATTAACTCTCTAGGGGTTAACGCACTTGTGTTTCCGTCTCTTACTATTTTATTAACTATATGATCAAGTTGTTCTTTAGGTAATGTTGAAAATTTAAGCTCTGCCATAGCTTCAAATTCTGTATCACTTAAATCTAATATACTATCATTAGCATTTTCTGCTGTAATTATATCTTCAGACTTTGTACTAGCTGTAGTTAATTCAGGCCCTACAGGTATTGCATTTCCTTCTGCATCTGAAAAAGGTTCTGTTTGTACAAATACAGCAGAAGTATTTTGTGATAAATTTTCAGCAGCTTGTGTAATGCTAGGATCTGCAAACAACTGCATTCTTGAAGGACTAGTAACAGACTTTATTACGTTTGTTGATGTTAAAGATAATAGTTGAGCTATAGATGCGTCTCTAGGAAATGATTGAGTAAACTGACTTGGCTTTAAAGAAATTTTTTGATTTTCAAGAACTTGATCTTCATTAAATTTATCTAGCAATATTTGAATTTTTTCTGGGTTTTCCAGTTTTGTATCTAATATTGTTTTTTTATCTAACCTAATTGTTTGTAATTTTTTTCCATTTAATTTTACTTGCAATTCTATTTTACCCCAAGGACTTATTTGTAAAGAAATGTTTACACCTTTATTATTTTTAATAAATAATTGTTGATTAGATGTATTTTCTGAACTCCATTTACGTAAAGCTTTTAATTCTTCAGACCCTGTAGGAAGACGTGTATCTTTCCCTGCAGGTAATTGAGCAATAACAGCTTGAGCTTGAGCTATAGTTTTTACCATTAACTCATTAAAATCTAAAGGTGTAGCAGATAAATTTACATAACTATATGTGCCATTAGGTAATAATACAACAGCCATATATGCATCTGAACCATTCTGCAAATCATCGTATATACCTTGTTTTGTTAAAGCTTCTTTTACTTTTTTAGTTAATGTTATTCTTTCTTTACCTTCTAAATTAGTAACAGCTGTAATAGTTCTTGGTTGACCTTCTAATCCGCTTTCAAGTTTATATATTAAATAATTCCCGGCTTCATCAACACGGTTATAATCTAAATCATTTAAACTTCTTAAAGAATTATTGTCATAATCTGTTACACCTAATTGTAGATTTAAAGAAATGTCATTGGAAAAAGTACTTAATGACATCCTCCATACTTCTAAAGAATCTTCACTTATATCAGTTATATTATCTATTTCATTTGTTAAAACTTGATTAATAGCAAAATTGTGTTTAATTATTGTTAAAGCTTGCTCAGGTGTTAATTGATCTTTTAAGTACTTTGGTAACCTAATTAAATTATTAGCTTGATCTAAAGTAAAATTACTAGGGTTTATACTGACACCATCTACTTCAAATTTAAAATTTTGCACACCAATAAAAGCAAATATACCATCAGGATCATTACTTTTATTTATTCCTGCAATTTCTAATGCTAAGTTTATTTTATTTTGAACTTTAGCATTACCTGCTACTAAACCAATATTATATTTTGATTGTATTTGTTGAATATACTTATTAGGTTGTGATCCAGGATATGCATATAAACCATTTGATTTACCAGCATTAGGGTTTAATGAAATAACTAATTGAAGTTCTTTAATCTCTTCTTGAGTTAATGCAGATATAATTGTTTTATATCTATCTTGAGCTTCCTGATATGTTTCAATTGAATTATCATTTTGACCCTTATCATTTTTATTTCTATATGGATAAGGTAAAACTGGTTCAGATATATCTAGTCTAGATACATCATCCGCAAGAATTTCCATATCTATCTTTTCTAAATTATAAAACCCTTTAAATTGACCTGGCTTTACATATACTAAAAATTCTTTTTTGTCTTTAAATGATAAATCACTTTTATCATTTGGTATTAAAGTTAAATCCCTACCTGATAAAATTTTATTTGGTTTACTTAAAATCTTGTATTCAATAAGATTACCGTCTTTGTCTTTTTTATATACAAGACCTCCTGTATTTAATACTTCACCATCAAATAAAAACTCTCCGGCATTACCAAAATCTTCTTCTAACTTGTTTAATACTTTTATAGCAGAATCTGAATCAGTAAAAAGACCCATGGTTTCTCCGTATTGTTCTAGTATTTCTAACGGTACTTCTTCTTTTGTTTTTGAATCTATAATAGTGTAAGTTTCTACTCCATCAGAAACTCCTTCAGGGTATGTAACTTCTCTTATTATAGAATAGTTTATACCAGGTTGAAATACATTTTTAGTATTACTACCTTGAAAACTTTCACCTTCTGCCTCCATTGCAGATGTTTGACCCGTTATATCAGATAAAGGTATTTCTAATTTTTTTAATACATCAGCTACTAAATTATTTTGTAAACCTTCATCAGATAATAACCAACTAATAAATCTGTTATCATCTAGCTTTTGTTCTTCAGTAAGTGAATTGTTAGGGTTTATTGTTAAATCATTTGCAATCCATATGCTTCTTAATGCATTAAAAGCATTTCTAAAATTTTTAGCAGAAGCAGTATTAACCCATTCTGCATAAGCCAATGTTTTTTTATTAAGTTGTTGAGCTTGATATTTTTTATATAAATCTAAAAGTAAAGATTTATATTTTTTAGAACTAGACGGTGTAATATCTTCAGTAATGCCAAGCTCTTCTAAGGCAGCATTAACCTCATCTCTATTAGCTTTTTCTAGTTCGGCCTCTGCTTTAGTTATATTTTCTTGTTCTGTTTTTTCTGCTTCTTTTTTTGTAGTTTCATTATATACTTCTAGTAAACCTTGCAGTTCTGCATATAAAAGCGGGTTAATCCTTTCTGTTATTTGACCGTTGGAATTATAAAATTCATTTAAAAAAAGAGTAGATCCAGTAGCTAAAAATGCTTTAGCATTCTCAGGAGGAATAACAGCTTCTCCACTATTTAAGTTTGCTATTTGATTTAATAATTCATTTTTTTTATTAACTTCAGCATACTCTTCAATAACTTTTTTAAAGTCATCTGCCATAGTATCAAAAGCATTAGTAAATACTTGGTTTTGTCTTTCAACAATTTCATTAAAACGTTCCGGGTTACTTAAATATTCTATAGTTTTATCATATACTTTAGCTCTTCCTTTTAGAGCTTTATGATCCACCATCTTTTTTAAAGTTTCTTTTATTGCTTCTTTATTAGCAAATGTACCATTACTGTTTGCCAAATACTTTACATATTTTTCAAACTCAGGAAGTAATTTGTTAGATACTTTTGATTTATTAAATGAACCATCTTTATTTAAATTTTTAGGATCATTTAATATAACACTTAAAGCTTCAAGTCTTTCTTTTTTATCTGTTTTATCTTTTACAAGTTTTTTATTTGCTACTGTATCATTGGTTAATACAGACAATTCTGCTTGTAAATTTCCTATTTCTTCATCTATACTATCATTATCTAATAAAACAGTAATATCACTAGCTGCCATTTTTTCAAATAAAGGATCAGAAGCTAAAGTTTCAAATATACTATTTGATCGTTCTAAGGCTCTATTAAAACCATCCTTAGTAAACATATACAAATAATTTGCATGTGCCCAAGACGCTTCTTTAATTGCCTCCTGTTGATACTCTCTTGTTCCTTTTTTAAATGCTTGCTTATTATAAGGATTGGGAAACTCATCTTTTCTATCATTGTAATCATTTTCAGTTTTTTGTATCTGATTAATCATACTTTGAAAACGTTCTCTTGCTTTTCCGCTTTTAACTTCTTTTTCACTTGCAAAACCAGCATCTATTAATTCTTCATCACTAAGCAATGCATAATCTCTTAATTGATTCTCAAAAACTTCAGCACCTCCTGTACTTAAAACAGTATATATTTGTTGAAACTTTGCAAAATCTTTTGCATCTATAAAACCAAACTGATCATTTTTATATGCAGACTCTGTCATTTCACCTGCAACTTGTTTTTGAATTAAAAAATTTAATTTAGCAGGATCCCATAATTGTGATGGATCTTCTGCCTGCATATTCCATGCTTTATTATATGATGTAACAACAGCTTTAACCCATTCTTCTTGAGCTTCATTTTGTTGTGCATAGGCAGCTTTTGCTTCTGCACTTCCATATTTACCTTTAGCGGCTCTATATACAGATGGTATACCTTGAAAAAATAATTTTTGTGGACCGGATACAACCCCTCCCATTAAAAAACCTGACATAAACACATCAAACCCTTGTGCGCTAAATTGTTCACTTACTGCAGAATTTACAGATTCTTTATATAAATCATAACCTCCTGCCATTGGATCTGCAAAAACATTTCTGTAATAATCATTGGCTCCAGCTGATATAGCCTCTTGACTTATTTCTTGAAATCCTTCTGCTAAGTTTGCAGAAAAATATCTTAAACTTGCTCCTGCTAATTTTCTAGTATTACCTTTTATACCTGCAGAACTAACTCTATTAAGTAATCCTTTAAAACCTGTACCTGCATCTTCAAATACATCTAATAATTTTTTACCATCTTTACCAACACCTTTACCTTTTTGGATAATCCTTCTACCTATACCAGTAACTTTATTGTTTGCCATCCTAGCAAATGACTTACTAAAACCTCCAAATGCATTTCCTAATACTAATTGATTACTTAAAAAAATTAAAGGTGCATTTGCCATTAAGGTAGCCATAGATGCTCTACTAGCATTTTCTTCTATACCTGCCATTTGTTCAGACGTAATTTTTCTACCAAAGTTTTCTTGAGACTGCATTGCAAGGTTTTCACTAATTCTTTGATTATAAACCATACCAGCTTCAAGACTTGATTCAGCTAAAGCAAAGTTTACTGATCTAAGATCTTTATAAAATCCTCCAAATGTTTTACTCATCTTGGCTAAATTGCCTATATTTTGAGCACCATTTTTAGTAGTCTTAAAAGATCTTATTGCTGCAACTGTTTCAGGAGCTAATATGTTACCTACAAATTTAGCACCTGAAGTAAACCCATTATACAAATCTTTTGCAGTATCAACGTTGTTTGTTGCTCTTAATAAGTTTCTAGTAGCTCCAGCCATTCTTGATATACCAAAACTATTTTGAATAGTCTTACCAAGTTTTGCAATATTCATAGCTGTTTTAGCAGTAGCTAAACCTCCTAATGTTCCACCACTTAAAGCAGTGGCACCAGCTAATATAACTTCTTCTAACGCTATACTTCCTATAATACCAAATGTATATCCTGAATTTAATAATAAATTATTTGTCCAAGCTAATCCACCACTTCTTGTAGAATTACCAATTGCCATTGCATCTTCAAATTCTGCTGCCGATTTAAGATCAGGGCCAAAAGGATCACTAAGATTTCTATAAGCACTTTTAAACCCGGTGCCTACCAAGCTTGAAAATTGACCAGACATTCTAGACATATCATCCCATACTGTAGAATTTGCATTATAATATGCTTCATTGTTTGCATAAGGAGAAAATCCTAAATTTTTAAATTCAGGATGTTCATAGTATCTCATAAAATTAGATTGAGCAATACCTGAAACTTGTGGTGCATTAAAACTAACTGACCCTTCTGGAAGACCAGAGTTTTCTATGCTTTGATTGCGGTCAAGTTCAAGTTTTATCATTCTTTGCAATCCGCCCGGTTCATCTGGATTAGGTGGATTTTGTTGTAATACAGGATCAAATGTTCCTGTAGCTAGTGTTGGTCTTGATTTATTTAAATTTGCTAAAGCTGATATACCATAACTTTCTATAGCTTTAGACCCTTCTTCAAGTTTTTGCAATTCAGACATGTCTGCATTATCTATATATGCATCATACTCAGGAGTATTAAATAGTTCTTCAACAGGCGCATAAGATTGCATTATATCAATAGAAGGAGCTGTACTTTGATTATTTTCAATTGCTTGATCTAAACTTGTTTTGTCAAATTTATTTTCCATTTATGGTAAAAGTTTATTGATTTTATTATTTAACTGAACTATTAAACATTGCTTTATCTTTAAGAAAGGCATCTTTATTTTTATTTCCTCGCTGAATTAAAAGTCTTCTTACAGCATTATCTTGCATTTCAAGTATGCTCATTGTTCCACCATATATTGATCCTGATGGATTTATATTTACTTTCTGAGATATATTTCCATCCGGTATGTAATTTCCTCCAGCACCATTCTTAGAAGGAATATATGTTTCTAATTCATAATTTAAAACATAATTATTTGAGTCTAATTTTTGCCAAGAATATTGTCCACCTTTTACACCCTTTTCAACTTCTACAGTTTGATGCCAATAGCCACCAAAAGAATTTATTGTTGAAGCAATTATAGATACATTACCGGCTTGATTTTTAAGTGATCCTTGACTTATGTCTTCACTTTGCGGAAATATCATTGTAATACCATTTGCTTTAATATTGTTTCTTTGTTCTAAATTTAAACCCGCAAATTGATTGTCACCTCCACCACCTTTAACTTTAGATGCAAAATATTCTTCATTTGGATAAAAAGTATATCCAGCAGTAGTTTTATTTCCATCTTCAGGATCTCCATATACAGATCCATAAACAATTTTACCTCTTGGTGATTCTTTTACATTACCTGATATTTTATCATTGCTTCTATAACTTAAAAAATTTGCATTAAATACATCTAATACTTCTTCAGCAATAATACTTTCTGTCTGCGCTTCTTCTACATCAGTTATATAAAATATAGGAGCTACACCTTTAGCTTCTAAAACATTTTTTTGATTTAAAAATGTAGCATATAAAATATCTGTTTTAGGGTTAACCACTTCAGCATCTACAAAAGCTTCTTGAACTCCATAATTTGATATTGAGGCTGTTGTATTGTCACGGTTTTGATAAATACTATTAAATGTTGCCGTTTCTATTTCAGGATTTTTTCCTTTTAATGCCTCATTCATAGATTCATGTAGTTTATCCCATGCAAACTCTGCATCATCTATAACAGCTACTCTATCTACTCCCATTTTTGGAGATCCATCAGGATTCTTTAACATGATTCTATCCGTGGTTGGATACTCACCACCCTGATATCGGTCCTCATATAACTCTATTATGTAATCTTTATTAAGAGAACCTTCATCTAAACCGTCTCTATCAAAATTTACAACTGCTCCTTGTTCTGCTAAAGAAAGAACTTGATTTATATATTCATCTTTAGAATACATTTTACTTGTGTCAGTTACTTCATCTTTGTACCATAGTTGAGGTAAACCAGCTTCTAACAAACCTCTAACATTTCTATTACTTTCTAGTAATATATTAGTTGTATCATCATATGCATTCTTTTGTATATCTCTAGCTGTTATTTGTGCAAGTTTAGTTGAACGAACTAATTTGTCTGTGTCATTAAACATATTTTTTAAATTGACATATGAATTTCCATCATTTACAAAAAGTGGATAAAGCTTTGTTATATTTTCTTTATCATTTACTAAGGGTAAAAATTCATTATACAATTGATCTATAGCCTCTATATTTCTATAACCTAAATTTGTTCCATCTTTAGCAGTATCTTGTATAGATAAATAATTTCTAAGTTCTTGTGCGGTTAAATTTTCCACCACTTTTTCACCTTCTTTATTAATTACATCTATAGGCATTGTACCTGCATCTTTACCAGCAGTAGAATAAAATGATTGATGATATGCAATAATACTTTCAATTTGTTTTTGTCTGTCTTTATTTACTTGTTCAAATGATTGCTTTGTACTTACACCATATATATTATCTTCAGCTTCTAAATCAAAAGCCATTGCATTTGGGTTAGTATAATCTTTAACAGGTTTTACAAGTGCATCTAATATAACATCTTTTCCAACAATAGTACCTTTATCTATTTCTAGTTGTCTTTTATTTCTATATCTAACTTCTTCAAGCATAAGACTGTATTGATACTTTCTTGCATCTTTAGCAGCATCTGTTTCCCTTATTACTGATTTTACATCTCTCATGCTATAAGCTTGAGCAGCTTTTATCATGTCAGTACGCATGTTAGTAAATTGCAACATGGAATATGCTTTATTTAAAGTACTTTCTAAATCTGGTGAATTATGATTTGCTATATCTCTAATCTTAAATTTATTTTTTAAGACTGCACTAACCGCATCAAAATCATTTTGAGCTTCTTGCATTAATTTTTCTTCATCAGATCCAGGAATTACACCGGATGATTGTTTATAACTATCCCAACTTACAGTTGATTGTTTTTTTTCAGCTAACTCTGTAGTACCAGATTCAATTTCTCTATCATTATTAAATTGAATATTATCAATAGTTGCTGTAGCCCATGCTTGTTGACCTTCTTGCACTGTTGAAAAAGCACCTTCTTTCATACCACTTGCAGCAAAATCTCTACTTGCAACATATGCTTGTGTTCTATATGCATTTTGAACTCTTGGTAAATCAGCCAATCTTTCTTGTATAATTGCTAATGCAGGACCTACTATAGCTTCACCATTAGTAGTTGTAATTATTATGTCACCATTTACTGAACCATCTTTGTTTACAGCGTAATGGTCATATTCCATTTTTAATGGGGGATCCATTTCACCAAGCATTTTTTGTGCCATTTTACCTAAATCAGCATCTGGAGTATAAGTATACAATCTTGCATCTAAAGCTTCTTCAGGGCTCATGTCAATAAAATCTTGCATTCTATATTGCAGTTCTTTAACTCCGTCTGCCCACCACATATCTTGTTGATCTAAATCAGGTGATCTTTCTAAACGTGCAGCATAAGACATTTGTTTTTTATAATTAGCAGTTTTAACCATATCTTTAACAATTAACTTGTCTTCAAAAAATGGTGCAAAAACAGCTTTAGCTGATTGTGCATTTTGTGCTAATGATAAATCCATACCTGCAATTTTTTCTAAAGAAGGTGCAAGATTGTTTACATATTGTTCACGCTTATCTGTAGTATCACTTCTCATTAGATCAGCATATACTACTTTATTATAAACGTCATTTGTTGCTTGCCAATTAACATTGTACTTATCTTGTCTTGTATCAAGTACTGCAGACAAAAATTTATAGTCTGGAGTAAACGGTTTAATATCCGGTAAGTATTGTTCTGATCCTGGTACGTATGTTGCCATATTATAAAATTACTAAAATTTATTAAGTTTAAGAGAGTAAATATTAAAACCTTTAAAGTTTAATGCTATCTACCCATCTTACCTGTGTAGAATGGTACTGCCATTCTTTTAATTTCTTTTCCTGATGCTGCACTGGGATAACTACCAAAACCACTTTTACGTGCTTCTTGTTGATAAATGTTAGTTTGATCGTTAGGTAGCCTATTGCCAATCATTTCTAAATAACCTTTAACTTGTGCATCACTTGGTGATTCTCCTAATTCTCTAGTTAATTCAGCCATGTCATTAAAGTATTGTTGTTTTCTAGCTTCTCTATCCGCTACACTTCCTGTTCTTTCTAATCCTCTAGAGTTGGTCATACCAACCATACCTCCGGTTCTAGGATCAACAGCATAGTTATCATAGGTAGTGTTTAAATTAAATGTATTTGCTCTATTAGTTAAAGCTGCATTTTGTAATGCTGCTTGTTGAGCTATTCTCCAATTCTTAAAATTGTCATTTGCTTGTAAAACTTTTTGAGTATCATCATATAGTTTAACTTTTCTGTTAGCATCTAATTGATTAAACTGAGCATCCATTTGTGCATTCATAGCTTTAGCTCTATTATCAATTGCAACGTTTTTAGTATTAGTAGCACCAATTGCTCTTGCATTTGCTTTCATAACTTGACCAGCTAAATTAGAATTAGCAACAGCCTGCGGTCCTCCCGCTGCTCCCAATGCTTGAGCTATTGCTGCAGCATCAGCATTGTTTGCATTAACAGCACCTCTCCAATCATCAAAGCTAGGAGAAATAGAAGTTCTTTCTACATCTGGTTGAAATGGTAAATATAAATTATCATCTAATAGACCAAGAGCGGTTAAATTATTTTGATCTTGTTTCCACCATTCTGCTCTAGGTGGTGTATATTCTTGCGGTATTACTTGTGGTATATCTTTATTAACATTTGTAGTAATAGCTTCTTCTTCAGGTTTAATTACATCTGCTTCAGTAAATGTAAAAGGTCTTCTTGAAGAAGTTTCTACACCCATAAAACCATCTCGCTTAGGAGCATAATCTTTTTGTAATTGTTTTATTGCTTTAGCTACATCTTGTTCAGTAAATGTTTCCCCTACACGTTCACGCTCTATTTTTATAGCAGCTACTTGTTCAGGAATATGTGTGTCATTAAACCATTCTTGAAATTTTAAAACTTCTGGATTTTTGCTTTTACCGTACTTAGGTAATGATTCTATTAAAACTTCAATATCAGGATATATGTCACCATATGCTTCTATAAAACCTTCTATATTAGAAGCAGCATCAGCAAATAAACCACTTTCATTATAAGGTTGTGTATCATCATATGATGTTGAACCTATTCCTATATCATTAAATGTTATACCCCAATCATTAGTATAGCGGTCTTGCATGCTTTGATCATATGCAATATTAGGTTTTTTTTCTATACCAACTTGAGCTTTTTGAAGCATTTCTGTTCCATATCTAGCCATCGGTTGTTCTGGCATCATCATCTCTTGTTGCATAGGTTGTTCTCCTTGTGCAGCTTGTTGATCTATTTGCGCCATCATTTGCTGAAGCATCATCATTTGTTGTTGTTGCTCAGGCGGTAATGATGCCATCATCTTCATTTCTGCTTCTTCTCTAGTTATTGCTTCCATTTTTGATGTAAATTCTATAGGATCAATTCCTTGTTGTACTAAATATGGGTGTGCCGCTAAAGGAACCCCATCTTCAAATTTCTTCTTAGATTCTTGAACAAATGCTACTTTAGAAAGATTCATCATATTTTTTTTAAGCATAAGCTCAGATGTAACAGCTTGTATTTTATCTGCATATGGTGATTCTAAATGTCCATAGTAATCATTAAGTTGATATTTTTTAGATAGTTTAGCAGGTGTCATTTTCTTTTTTGTATTAATGCCAAACTCTGCTAATTCATCTTTTGTAAATTTCATTTTTGATGTATCAGAATATATAAATGATTGCTCTGGTAAAAACATTGGAACACCACCTGAAGTATGTCTTGGACCTGTTATATTATATAAACCAAACTGACCATCATTTGTTAAATCCGTTAATACAGTTTCACCACCTTCTGCTTCTATATTAGCTCTATCTCTAGGTACACTAGATAAACTATAACGAACTGACTTATCATCAGTATTATTAAAATTAGTATTACTATAATACTCTTGTGGAGTTGTTACTAACCCATAATCAGCTTGATCACCGGTATTAAGCATCCCACCGTCTTTCATTACACGGTCTTCAACAATTTTACCTTTTTCTAATTTAAAACCTTTAGGTAATTTATTTATTTTAATTTTTGCCATAATTATAATATTTCAATATCAGCTCCTGCTGCAATTAATTTTGCTAATAATGTTGAATCAACGTTTGCTATTTCACCACCTTCTTTTGCTGTACCTGCACCAGCAACAGTTCTTTGTCCTTCACTACCAAAAGTTCCATTAAACCACCTACCTCTTTTATCCATTGAGTCTTCTAATGTAGCATATTGATAATCAGCTCCTTTTTTAAGTTGAGCATCAATTTTTGCATCATTAACAGCTATATCTTTAAATAAATTATTAACTACCCTAGAACCTTGGACAGCAAATTCTGATCCATCAGTATAGCCTTTCATTCCTGAGCTATCAAGTATTCTATTTAAACCACCTTCAAATTGATTTGTTCTTGTTACTGTTGGATCTTGAAATCCTGTATTAGCTTTAGTTGTTTCAGTAGTGTTGTTATTAAAATTAACAGCATTATTAAGAAAGTTATTATTAGATCCAAAATTACCAAATCCAATATTAGAACCAGATTCTTCATCACCAAATGTTTGTTGACCAGAACCATTATCATAATTTGCTATATAATTATTTAAGTTACCAAACATGTTATCAGGCAAATTAAACTGTGCTTTTGGTAATGTTTCACCACCATCACGGTTCATATATTTTAATAAATCTCCGTAATCTACTTTAGAAGATTGTTCAAATGAATTATTGAATTGTCTTGACAAATAATCATTCAATTCATTTCTAACACCTTTTTCAGTTTCTTCAGCATTATTATAAAGGTACTTAAAACCCTTCTGGGAGTTATTTAAACGATATGGTGCATTTGTTTGTCTAAACGCATTATTTAAATAATCCATTGTAAAATTTAAATCTGTAATGTCACCTTCATCAACATATTTACCTATAGTTGCAAATGGTCTATCTATACTTGAGTTTATTGCATCATCAAGTTGAAACCTACCCATATTTGTAAAAGGATTATTACTGTTCCTCATCCTATCTGGTACATCCAATGTATTACGATAGTAATCTCTTTTTCTTACTAACTCATCCCAAGTTTCTCTTAAAGCAGGGGTTATTTCTTCACCTTCTTCTATTGCTTCTTTTATAATATTTATTTCATTATCGGCTTGTAGTGCAATATCACTGTTCTTATTAAAAACTTCATGAAATTCTGTATCAGATATTTCATCAAGATATTGAAGTTTACCAGTATCATCTACTGGTGGAAAAGGTGTAAAGTTAGTAGCTGCAGAATTATCTGGAATCATTGCTTGATTGACAGGTGTATTATCAATTTGCCTTACAGTTTGATTAACTATTTTATTTGGTTTAAGTTTTTGTATAATATTTTTAGCTAGAGGTATAGTTTTTTGCATAGCTTTTTTTCCTATAGATTTAGCAAGTCCTGCACCAAAATATGTAGTTGGATCTGTTAATAAATCTAATGCAAATGCACCATATGGATTTTCCACAAGTGGATTACCTTCATCATCAGTTGTGCTAGAGACTGTTTTAAACGGTGTATCATTCATATTTGTAAAAGAAAAATCACCGCTAAATCCTGGCATAGCATCAGTAATGTTAAATTCACCATCCCCTCTATTACCAAAATATTCTGTTGCTTCAGCAGCTAATGAACTAGGTACACTTAAAATATCAAGTAAATGTGATACTCCATTAGTCCATTCTGTATTAGCTAATAAACCCCCTAAACCTATACCTGTAGGTCCCCCTGTTTGTTTTTCAGTTAAAATATCATCTTTACCACCTCGTAATGGTTTTTGAAACATACCTTGTGCTATTGAAGGTATCATTGCATTAGAAGGCGTGTTAGTTTCTACAGGTGTATTAGTTGGTGCTGATTGACCGTATTTATTAAAACCCATCATGGTATTATACTGATTAGGATTGTTTGCTCCTGGATCTACATAACTTACAGCACCTGTATTTGGATCAATGCTAAGTGTAGTACCTGCAGGCATTCCATTTTTTGAAGCATTACCATAGTCTAATATTTGTTGTTTTGTATCTTGATCTACATTTTTAAAATAATTAAGGTTCTTACCAGAGTAAGCATTTAAATTTCCATAAACATCTTTATCTAAACTTCTACTTGACAATATATAATCATACTTGCCTGTTTCTGTATTATAATTAGCTCTAGAATTTTCATTTACATCATTTGTAAATGTTTGTAAATCTCTTAAATTACCATTATTGTTTGATGCATTATATAAATCTAAATTATCAAAACCATAAGAAGTAGGATCATTTTTATCTATATCAATTTCATAATTATAATAGTCACCTTTTCTTAACTGATTACGTTTTCTCTTTCCTTTTAAATCTCTAAAAGCACCATCTTTTAAACCATCTTTATTTTTATCACCTGAACCAAACATTTTATTATAACCCGTTCCTAATACTTGAAGTGCATCAGTTGCACTAAAATTATTTCCTGATTCAAATGCTAAAGGATTAACATAGTTAGGGGCTGTTGTCCATGCATCTTTTGATTGAACAACACCATCAATAGATCTGTTTCCTTTGTCATCTATTTCTAAACCTGTTTCTGCTTTAGGTGCATCATGATTATAACCCGCTTCTTTAAGTCTAAGATGAGTAGCCATATCTTTAGCTCTAATCTTTCTTTCACCTTTGTACATAAAGTGTGGTTTAAATTCACCACCTTCTTTCATACTTCCTGACTGAGCTTTGGCCATCTCTCTTTTAATAACCATATCTCTATTTGCCAAGTAAGCTGTTTCCCCACCTTCTTCTTTCTTCCATCCTGCAGCATTTTTTGCAAAGTTAGCCATTTGTACAACAGAAGGAGGGTAAGCCTTAGTGTTAGACATAACTTTACTATATGCTTCTTTAACAGTCATACCACGTGCTTTAGCCCACTTAGTAAACTTGCCTTTATTTTCTGGTTTAATTTCTATACCTGATTTTGCTTGTAGTTGTTGTGACATTGCATCTTGTCTTTCAACCATTTGTTGTTGTTGTTGCATTTTAGCCTCTTTCATTATTGCTTCATTTCTAGCAATTTCTTGAGGATCTTGAGTTTGTTCTTTTCTAGATGCAGGTTTAGGAGGTTGCATTTTTTGTTGAACTTGTTCAAACAAAGCAAGAACGTCATCTTCTTCGTAACCAGCAGTCATGAAAGCTTGTGCAATTAATTGTTGATCAACTTCTTGCTGAACTAAATTCATAACTACTTCAATGGGATCTCCCCCATCATTAATAGATGTAGATATAAATTCTGTAATTTGTTCTACAGCAGGATACATTTCTTGAGGTGCAGCTTGTCCACCCATTTGCTTTACACTTATTTTGTTTACTTTCACAACAATTAATTTATATTATTAATATACGAATAATTCAATAGACTGACTAATATTTAATGTTTAACCTTATTCCATTAGATAGCTTAATATATAATTAGCGGGGGTCATTTGATTAGTTTTTGCTTCTCTATAATGAAGTCTATTAAGTCTATCATAATTTTTTTGTGCTATAGATTCTTTTTTATCTCCTGTATAAATACCATTTACATAATCTTTATACATTGTGTATTTTTCTATTCCACCACCTTTTTTTAATTTTTTTGTTTGATAGTCTACACCAAGCGTAGGAGTAATAATTTTTGCAGTTCGTTTTACAGTAGGATCTATATTACCCGTGGTTGGATCTGTTACTCTTGACCACATAGCTTCATCTATTGTACTTCCATTTGGGTTTACACCCCACCAAGCTCCTAAAGGTCTGTAATTAACATTTTTTCCAACCATATTAGTATATGGCTCTATATATCCTTCAAAATCACAACTTCCTAAATAACAATTTTCTGCTTTAGATTCTTGAAATATACTTGCTATTTCATTATTTGGTATGCCTCCCAACCTACTACCGCTATGCCCAAACAAAAACATTGCATCATTTTTATTTAAGTCAGCAACTTTTTCTCTCATTATATCAGGGTCCCTAAATATAGGAACTATTTCTACATTAGTGTTTGGTTGTAACTTTTCATAAACTCTTTGTAAGTTTTGAGCTTCTTTATAAAAAGTTGAATCCGTATTTTTAATTTGAGAATTACGTTCATTATCATAAAAATCCGTGTATGCATTTGAATTTTTAAAATAAAGCTCATCAAGTTGTGCGTTGTATTTTTTGTCAATTTCACTGTCTCTATTATATATCTGTGCAGTAAATTGTCCAATTTGGTCACCTAAATTTTGATATTTTTCTTGAAATTCTACAAGTCTACTTTCATTTTCTAACCCTTCATAATATCCGTTTTTTTCAAACTCTTTATACATAGCATCATGTTGCCTTTTCATTTTATCTTTTTCATGTATTAAAAATTGAAGGTAACTGCTTGCTTTTTTTTCAGCAATTTTTTTATTGTTTATATCTTCTATTTCAGATTCTGATTGATTGTAATTATTATATAAAGTTTCTAATTCAGATGGGTAATTTGCAATAAGGTTACCTTCATTATCATATATTGGTGTATCTATATCGTATTGATACGTAGTATATTCTGGTGCTTCAGCAAATATAACCGCTCTATTTTGAACGTCTTGCTGTGCATTCTGCACGTCTTCTCCTGCATTTTGAGCTTTAGGTAATGAACCACCTTCTTTAAATGCTTTTATTTCTCCTGTTCCTGATTTAAATGATTTTGGTATATCAAACTCATACCATGTATTACCTTTTGCATCAGTTACAGTTATAACATCTTGACCATATAGTTTTTTAATATTTTTAGTTTGATCTTTATATTTTTTAAGAATACTTTGTTCCATTTTACCATAATCATTAAGGTTAAATGAAGGACGTAAATTATTTATTTTATCTATTTCTGTTTGAAATTCTATAAACTTTGCACTACCTGGAGCATAAGAACTCTGCATAGTTTGTAAATTAAATAACGCAGATCCTGAAGATGTTGCTTCACTACCAACACCTGGTATATTAGGAATATAGTTTTGTACTTTAGCAGCAGTTTCCATTGTTGGAATTCTTATTTTATTTAAATCTCCTCTTTGAGCTGCATAATTTACAATCTCTTGTAAATATCTTTCTTGATGATTCTTTTTTAATAATTGTTTTTGTGAAAGGTTTTTTGCTTCTGCTCTTTGCATTGCATTTATTGCTTCTTGACCTTGTACACCTTGTATGTGTATAGCATCAGGAATAAAATCACCACTTGGATATAACCAACTACCATCTGGTTGTTGAACAGCACTGTTCCAAATTCTTTTCTGACCTTCAAGATGTTTTTCATTTTGTGCAATGTTAAAGTTAGCAGCTTCTTTAGTTTTTGGCATTGTTGCATATCCACCTTGAAACGCATCAGATTGTATTTGTGTTACAGTTAATGTTTGTGGATTGTCTACATCTCTTAAAAAATGTACATGACCTAATGTGTCATCAGGATTACCATGCATACTTGAACCTCCACCAAATTGAGTTCTATTACTAATAGTTAAAGCATTATTTTCTAATATTCCAGCAGATTCTAAATTTTTACCTTTATTATTTGTCCAAAAACTTCCATAACCAAGATTTTCTAAACCATAATCAGCACTACCGTCTGGATTTATTTTAAGTTCTAAAGGAACAAGGCTTTTTTGAACTATCGTTCTAAATTCATTATAGTCTATTTTTTTAGGAATAGCATCTCCAAATTGTTTTTTTATAAAATCTACTTTTTCAAGACCTCCTGATTCTTTTTTTATAATAGCTAAAGCTTGTTCTGTATTTATGCGTCCAGTCTTAGGTTCTATTATTTTAGAAATAGCACCATTATCCATTGTTGATTTTAAATGTAATCCCGGTAAAGGTTTTACTTTCCATGCATCATTAACAACGTTACTGGTTTTTTTAACTGTGTTTGCAACAGGGGCTAATGCTGTTGGTTCAACCGCTTTAATTATTGGAGAATTTAAATTTTTTCCATATTTTAACCAAGCAGGAACAATTGGAATTGCACCTAATGCTTCAAGTCCAGAATTTACATATTCACCCAAACCATCAATTCCTCCAGTTGTTGAATTAAAACTAAGAGGCTTTGCATTATCAAATGTTTTATTAGATTGTACAGCATACTTTGCCATAGCAAATGGATTAAACATATCTATTATAGCATCATGGGGATTTCTCCCGGGAATGCCTAAAGGTAAACTATCTGGAATATCTTGACCACTTAAAAAATAACTTAGTGAAGTTAATGGACTTGCTAATATATCTGTAACTTTGTCATATGTATCAGGCTCATCATAAGCTGATACCATGTCATTACCTGTTTGTGGTTGCAATGGTTGTTTACCAGTAACTGAATAGTTATCTTCATATAATTCAGGAATTACTTTTAATGATTGAGAACTAGGAATATTATCTTGTACTGTTAAGTTGTTAGCTCTTTCATCTAAATTTAAGTTTTGATTACTTAAATTAAATTTTGGAAATTCTGTTTCTATTCCACCTTGTGCTTTAGGTAAAGATCCTCCATACATAAAGTCAAATTGGGAACCTTTATCTGGAATCATTTGTCCAGTTCTTAATTGTTGATCTATCCATTTCATATATTTTGGGTTACCTTTACCACGTTCCAAATCAAATATATCATAGACACCCTTATCTTTATTAAACCTAATATTACTTGTATTATTTACATCTACCCTAATTCCTGAATCCCTTAGCTTTCTTACTCGCTTTAGTAAATCAGCATATGCATCTCTCTTTGATAGTTGAAGGGGAGAGTCTAAACCAACTTTATTTAAATTGTCCATAAGACTAATTGCTCCTTCTGTATTATTAAACTTATCAAAAATCTTTTGGGCTTTTAAAGGAATAGCAGTAGCATTATTTCTAAAAGACATAGCTTCTAATGGCAAATTTATATCTGATCGGTTAGGAGAATAATTACGAGCATGTTTTAAAACAAATTCAGGATAATTAGCAAATTCATAAACTGTTCCTTCCATACCAGAACCTAAAGCTTTACCAAAAGGAGTAATATTTTCATTTAGTTGATTACTTACTCTAGCCTTTCCCTCAAAAAAGTTTTCACTTAAGTTTTCATTAGTGTGTTTTATACCATATTCCCTTTGGCGTTTAAATAGTTCTTCTGTATAATTATCAAATCCTTTTGTTAAATCAATATTTTTAGGATTAAGTAAAGACAAATCACTTAGAGGTTGTGTATCTCCTATTCTTTGAAAACCAAAAGGGTTATTCATTTTTATGGGATCATTTATAAATTGAGTTAAATTTTTTCTAGCGTTGTTAATTATTGGTTCTGAACTAGTAATATTATCTGCATTATTTAAAAAGTTTTTTAGAAGAGAAGCAATTTTATCTGAGTATTTAGCTGCTTGTTTTCCTATTGCTTTAACAGCAGTACCATATTGTGCTTTAGGTAATGCACTGCTACCACACTTATGACATGTAGATACATCAGCACCACCATCAGCAGCTTTCCACTCCCAACTACAGCTATTACACTTCATAGTTTTATCTAATAATCCACCACCAGTCTTAGCCATTGGCACTTCAAATACTTGATCACCAGGAAACTCATAATTATTACCAGGAGTCATCATTTGACTATTACCTAAATTATCTGTTCCCATTACAGGAAAGTCTACGCCTTCCATAGTAATATTACCTGACGGAATAATATTAAAAGGATTGTTTACATCTGGGCTATTTCTTTTATAACCTTCTGTTGAAAACAAATCTGATACATGTGTTATGTATTCATTTGGTCCTCCCGGTAATCCTAGTTTTTTATTATTTGCCATTATCTAAGAGATGTAAGTAATTTAGTATTATTTAATCTTAACAACATCTTTCTGTTTCCAGAGTTAGTTCTTCTTAATATAACATTAGTAAAGTAGTTTCTAAACTTTTTATGTTGTAAAGGTGATTTTAAATAATTTAAATTTATGTTATTTAAATTCTTAATATAACCATTATATTCCGTATTCCATATAGGTTGTTCTGCATTTGTAAACTCACCTCTATCATTTGTAATATCCCAAAATTGATTAAACCTATATTTTTGTTCAACTTTAGAACATAATATATTTATGTTGTTCGTATTAATTATAGGGTATGTTAACTCTAACATTGGGTTATTAAATGGTGTTGGTACTAATTGTAGTAAACCAGAAACTTGCTCATTATTAAATATAATAGATTGATCAAAATTAAAATTTAAATCTTCCCACTTATCTTCTCCACAAGCATTACCCATTAAACCTTTATAAACATAAGCTTCCATCTGGTATTCTATGCTTCTCAGTGTATTAACTTGTTGACCTGTAGTAGAAACTAATTCAACTTCCCATGGATAATCAACACCATAAAAATTAGCAAAACTATCACACCTTTCATTGTGTCTCCATAAAGTACCAACATTATAATTAGGTACTACAGTTGACGTATCTAATTCACATAATCCTGTAGCACTATTAAATAAATAATCAGGTGGACATTGGGGTATTGTAGTAGTTATTGTTTTAGTTGTAAAGAAATGATTTATACTTGGTAGACATAATTCTGGATGCCAATCATGGAATGATACCCATGCTTTTGCTTTTGGATCATAACTTATAGTCCAAGAACAATCATCAAAATAAAGAGGATCACCTAATACAATGGGCACATCTATAGTTATTGAGTTTAAAACAAACCCTAACGTTTCTGAATATTCTATTAAATTTACATACTGATCTTTAACTCTATAATCCCTTTTTGAAAAATAAACTAAATCATCATTCTGATCATATATTGTTTGACAACCTACTCCTGCAATTGGATTGTCTGATAAAACAGATTGTTCTAATAAAGGATATTGTTTTATTAATAATGATGGCAAGTAATGTTCAAACCACCACTTCATTCCATTATTAGATATAGGATCTAAACCTCTACCAGCATACTGAAATATTTTTCCTTGAGCTTGTGAAATATAAAATAAACCCATTGGTGTATTTATTACACTTCTTAAACTTTCACATGATCCATATTCATTAGACAAGTCTGAATTAGCTATATTTTGAAATGGTTGACTAAATAATTTACCATCTCCAATTGTTATATTGTTATCTGAACCTAACCTTAATGTATCTACACCTTGAAACATTTGTGGAGATAAGTATGGAAAAAATACAATAGCACCATTTTTATTTATTGGCTTTATTACATTAACTTTATTTTTAAAGTCTTTGTAGTTAAAATTTAAGAACACTCTCCAATAATCTTTTTTAGATTCTTCTTGTGCTTGCAATGAATATATTAATCTTTTAGGTCTTGCAACATAACAATTTTCTGCAACATATGGATCATAGAATCTTGTTTGCATTTGACCCCATGATGATAATTGGCTAGGAAATTTAGACGGACTTAGAGATTCATCATACTTATAAAAGTTGTCTATTTTTTGTATTTGCGCATGAAACAAATCAGTAAGATCATTATAATCATATACACTATATATTCGTTTTGCTTTAGTATCTTCATAATCCCTTTGTGATAGATTAATTTCAGATTCTACAAAGAAATCTAATATACCATTAGAATGAGAATACATATAAGCATATCTCATTGCTAAAACTGGGTTTGGATCATCATCATTTTCACTAAATACATTTACTACACCTGTAGCATCACAACTATGTTTACCTCTATCTAAATAAAATAAATCATTTGGTAATACAGGATCAATTGAATTATCACCTGCAGAAATACCTGATATTAATGCTATCTTTTGAGCTAATTTAGATAAATCAAATTTTTGAGAATTTAACCAATATCTTGGATAAGGAATATTTACATGTGAGGAGTAATCATATGTAAATTCATCCGGTTGCCCATATAAAAATTGAGCAAATATTGGCATAATAACCTTTTCTGTATACCTTGTTATAAATATATCTCCACTAAATATTGGAGCACTTGTATATTTAAGTTCTTCTGGAGCATCAAGATCTATATACTCAACACATGATCTCATTGGTATTTGTTTTATACCATCAAGTTGTCCATATTGATTATCAAAATTAAATTTTAATGCACCATAATATGCTGATATAGGTCTTTTTTGTTGTCTAGAAGGATCAGTTAAATAATCATCACTATATGTATTTACTGTTCCACTTGTGTTAACATCTCCGCCAATAACAAAACGTGAGGTATCTTTAACATATGGTGGTTCTATTTCTTTCTCTAAAGAAACAGCAACTGTAGATGGTCTAAATAAATTATTTATTTTATATTTACCATTATCAAATGTTTGAAATGACTGACCTATATAATTTGAATCACTATTTTTAATTCTCCATAGTCCAGTATCTCTTTTTTTAAATTTATTAAAGAAACCTAAAGAATTATATTTCCAAACAAAATCAGATTTATTAACTAGGTTATATATAAGTTCTAAAATTTCATTCCCCCCTATTGCTATGTTAGTTCCTGTTGTTGAAACAGTAGCAAATGCTCTTATAATTGTGGGCATATTTGATAATGGGGTATTTTTATTAATACTATATGTATTATTACCACCTGTATTTCCAGGTAAAAATCCTGCTGCTTGGGAAACAGTACTAAGGGAAAAGTACGCTGCGTCAGTTGCAGCTCCACCACCATATAAATCAATTAATGATATACCATTTTGTATTCCTTCAAAAATACCTATTTCAACTCCTTGCGCAGTTAAACCAGCACCGCCAGTAATGGCGTATA
>Ga0210003_1000360_pt1 | contig 40882 bp, 78 predicted proteins | sample LantaG_FD_182804 | JGI IMG/M metagenome (GOLD analysis project Ga0210003, IMG submission 182804) | Deep subsurface microbial communities from Baltic Sea to uncover new lineages of life (NeLLi) - Landsort_02402 metaG (SPAdes) (version 2) | ecosystem: Environmental > Aquatic > Marine > Oceanic >...
CCATACCTGCTTGTACAGCTCCCATACTCTCATCATCTGCAGACCATAAACCATTAGTTTGGTTATCACATGTCTTCTTAAGTTCCATCTGTAATTTATTAATAGCATTCTTAAGAGTTTGTCTATAGTAAGTTGTTTCTGATAACTCATCTAAAAGTTCATGTAATAATTGTGCTGTAGCTGATGCATTAATGACCAGCCTATTTATTTCTTCTTTCTGCATATTTCTTAATTTAGAATAAAAATTTAGTGTTCCTATGAAAGTCAGAAAGCTTACCTAGAACTTTAAGACAGTCTTCACATAAAGGTAAATGTATACCTGACTGAGGCATAATTGAGTTACATGCTCTACAACCAAGAGGTATAGAACCAAAACTGATTTCACCAGGGCTTAATATCTCTTTTATATCTCTCTGATAATATTCAAGTTTAGACAACCTTTCTTCTACATACCCACCTTCAGTTGTAGACTGTTTATTTGGATAATAATCATCTGGATCTCCTATTTTACTCATATTTTATCAGTTAAAAGTGTCCCATAAAATAATTCAAATACAGTACCCCATATAGCTTTCAACCCTATAAATACTAATATATCTATCCACCATACTAGATGAAAGAAAGGTTGAGCAAGTATAACAATACTTACAATAATCAAACTATTAGATATAAACTGGAATAAGTGCCATGCATCAGTAGTAAATACTAAGAAAGTAGTAGAACCAAAGAACTTAGGTCCTTCATCCTTTCTACCATTCTTATATTTATTTCTCCATGATTTAGTCACATCCCAGAATAAAGGATTGAATCCTTTGAATTTAGATGTAGAGTAGTGAAAAGCTAATGTATCCATTACAGCATTGCATACTGCAGCCATAATCCAACATGAGATTACAGCAACTCCTGTAAATATCATTGTTTCTTCCTCCAGCTAAAATAGTTACCTATTGGTACAATTACTACTGCTATAAATAGAAATACTAATGATAACCACCATTCATTACTCTCTCTATATAATTCCATACCTAATGATATGAAAGATACACATATAAGAAATAACGATGTCCACATATAGTTCTTTTTAAAGTGTTGCCACTGTGTTAAGTTACTCATCTTGTTTATTAATTTTATCAGTTAACATTCCATGTAGTAAAGTCATATATACTATAATGTCTCCAAACTTCTCATCTATGAGACCTTGAGTAGGATGTCCATTAACACCTCCTAAATCTACATGCTTAATTATATCTCTTACAGATTGTAAGTGTTTAGTACAATACTCCCATGCTAAAGCTTCTCTTGATTCATGCATGGATATACCTACACCATCATTGAAGTTATGAAAAGCATCTTCTGCATTAGCATACTCTGCTTGTTTAGTTTTACCAACCTCTAGCAATCTAGTAAGTAGTTCTTTCTGATGTTCTTGAAAATCTAATTTATCCATAATATAGTTGTTAAATATAGTGATATCCGGCTTTCTGCTTTCCAACTGAAGAGACATAGATAATAATAGTGTACATTAACACCTCTGCCCGGAGTTATGCTTACGCCTAAAAATATAGAGAGGTCTCTTGCTTATTTTTAGTTAGAACTCTGTACCAAAATGTACAGTATTATGTATAATATCTACTTAGTCTTGGTGTCCCACGCACTCGGTTTTATTATGTGCTGGCTTCAATCACTATACTAGTTAAAATTCAAATGGTGAATTCATTGTCTTCTTTGAATCATCAGCTATCTCAGTAACAGCTGTCACTGGTTCAACTTTCTTAGGCTCATCAACTACAGGAGGAGCACTTATTTCTAACTCTGCTTCACTAACAGGTTCTATATATTCTCCTGCAACTTGCTCTTCTAAAGGAAGAATATCTTCTACATCTGTAAAACTACTATCTAACACTTCATCAACTAATTCAGGGTCAAATTTTACAGATGAATCAATATTTAATTCATCTGAATCATCAGCATAAAGAGGTATATTAGCAGGAGGAGTTGGAAACTCTGGTTTAGTTGTGTGAGCTCCTAAAGTTAAAGCATCAGGATCTTGTACTGAATCACAATTAGCATCTGAATGTAACAAACTATCAGTATCTATTTCTTCCTCTTCTTTAGGTGCCACATGCATCAATGCAGCAGATTCACCTTCTACTATTGGAAGAGTAACATCTTCTTCATCATTAATTCCCATGTAAGCATCTAAATTAAGAGTAGGTTCATCATCTGCTACTTGTACTACTATAGTAGATTCTAAAGACTCAATCTCATCTAATAAATTAGTTTGCGCTGGATCAACAAATACTGGTACTACTGGAGCAAAGTATAAGTTCTTAACAACCTTATGTAATTCTTTTTGCTGTTCCATCCATCTTTTAGGATGAGACTTCTTAAGAGATACAATAAAATGATTATAGATAGTCCATAAGTTATTAGGTCCTGTACTATATACAAAAGATGGTTTATTAATCTCATCCTTTATATTAATCAATTGAGAACTAGTAATAATATCATCAAAGTAAGCAATACCCATAAGTTCAGCTGCCTGAGTTCCTGTAAGAGTAATTTTCTTCATTGCTTCTTTATCATTAACAAGAGAAGCAAAATAAGAGTTAGCACTTTGAATCTGAGACGTGATATGCTTCTCTACTTGCTCTTTAGCATCTCCTGTATGCACTCTTCCATAATTACTCATATCTCCAGCTATTACTCTAGCATCTGATATATGAGTATATCCTCCAATTGCACATCTAAATCTCATAGTTTTATCATATGAGTTAGCCCATGTAAACATAAGACCCATATCTGGGTCATTACCATACTGCAGGTGATATACACCTAAGGCAACCTCTCCATTGAGGTTTCTACAATACTCTTCTTTATCTATTACAAACCCAGCAGCTTGCAACTCTGCAATAGCTTTATCAATAATAAACTTGTGACTTACAACTGTATAGCTACTTCCATGACTAGGAAGAGGTACTGCTGCAAGATTTGCTGCATCTGTTATTATAACATTTTTAGGCATAATATCTTTTTTTAAAATAGTGTTATTTGTTTAAATCTGGACCCAGCTATGTTCTCAATCTCTTTATATATCATCTTAAGATAATATTGATCATCTACACCATAACTGTCCCATGTTTTTTCTTCATATTTATTAAATAATTGCATCAGCCACTTACCACTCTCAAGTTGTATTTGTTTTCCATCAGTATTGCTAATTTTAACTATCTTAGCACCTATTTTAGAAACATAATATCTAACAGTAGGTTGAACTTTCTCTTCAACATATTCTCCATCTATTATAGCTTTACTAACAAAGTGCCATTCACCTTTAATCTTCTTACCTATACAATAATCAAATATATTTCTATTGTTGACTAATGAGGTCTCAGGAGGAACATCATGTATAAAGAAATTATATAAAGATTTAGCTACAATTAAGTGACTCTTATTCTTATGTAGGGCTAGATCTGTAAAATTAAATCTACCTTTACATAATACAGGAGCCCAATAATATTTATCAGCTTCTTGCTTAACTAAAGCGTGAGGAGTATCTTTAAGAATAGATTCATAATCATCTTTTTCAACTTCTCTAAACTTATTTACTGCAATATAACTATTAACATCAGCTATAATCATCTTAGCATACTGATCATGATCTAGTTCTAAGCTAGTTAACTCTTCCCATTCATCACAAATCTTGTTATATTTATCTACATATTCAGCAGGAATCATAGTTTCAATACCATCTGTATTTTGCATAAGAGCAATAGCACCAGGTATTTCTTGCATAATTCTTTCATATAACATCATAAGTGTAAGTTGACCATTAATGGTTACTTGTACTAGAAATTGAGGATCATATAAGAAAGAGTGCTTATCATTAGATAGACCAAATGTACTATTAAGAATAATCTTATATACATAGTTCATTATGTTCTTCTTAGATATTTTAACTCTTTCATCATAGAACCATTCATACAGTTCACAAAAAATCTCTTTGGTAATATGAGCCGGAGACCACTTATTTCTAATAGCTAGATTAGGATAGAAACTCTTAACATCACTAGTCATTATAACCATTCCATCTTTAGCTTCGTATATTCCACCAGCAGCACATCCATGAACTCCTCCTAAACCAAACTTAATCTTAACTCCATTTGCACTAACAGTATGATCTAAAGCACCTTTAATCTTTTCAGGGTTTATTATAATGTTATGAAATACATCATATAACTTCTGAAACTCAGATGTTGTAAACTTAATATAGGGTAAAATAACATCTTTACCTAATACTTGTTTTCTATTAGTCCTTGAATACTTTATGTCTTTCTTATCTTTTCCAGATTTTTCAGCAAGAAAATGTAAGAATAACTCTTTGGATATTCTAGGTTCAGAAGCACTAAATAAATTAATGTTATATTCTTTAGTCAAGTCATTTCTTAGATTAATTTGACCTTTACTTAAGTTAAGAATAGCTTTAGTGGACAGAACATCATTAATACAATATTCTACAATATTATCTACTTCTTCTTGTGTATGAATAGGAGTACTATGATGAATAGGCATATCTTGTAAGTTATACCAATCCATTGAGTACTGTATCCATTTTAGAGAAGATCTTTTAGCAGGATTATCCCAATGATTTAACTTATATAAGTCTATCTGTGGTATCTGCATTTTAGCTTCATAGAAATCAAGCCATTCCCTCTTATTACTTTTATCAATAACAAGCTGAGCTTTTTTATAGATCTCATGTGCTACCCTATCAGCAGGTAGCTTAGACCATTCTTTCTCATGTTGTAGAAAGTACTCAGTAATTTGAGCATCAAAAGCTAGACCATTAAAAGAGATATGTCTTTCTTTATTAGTCTTATTCTGATGCAGAAACTCAGCAAACTCCTTGAAATCATTTCTAAGTTCATGAATAACAAATGTCTTAGTTTCTTCTGTCTTATAGTCAGTAAAAACACCACAGAAAAAATTAATCATAGTCTCATAATCCATTACCCAATGATTCATTCAAAAAAGTTTTTAGCCAAAAAAGGTGGGATGTACCCACCTAATCTGGAATTAATAAAAAATTTAATCTCTTGCTGTCAATAATGTAGGACCTTTAGCTATTGCATCAGGTGGGGACATTGGTTCAAAGTCAAGAGTCAACATATAGTCAAACTCTTCATGATTTATTGCAAAAGTTTTAATAAAACTTTCTATCTCTTTTCTATCTCTTATATAATACTCAGTGTAACTCTCTTGAGATACTCTTTGTTTTTTATAAGGATTTTCAGCAGTTGCTCCTGTTTTTAACTTAATTGGAAATCCAGATTCATCTACTTTAGTAATCATGTGAAAAGTGTCTTTCTTAGTTTTACCAATAATAGCTAAGATCTTTTCCATAGGGTTATATAAACACTCTATGTAAGGACAATCATTATCTACTGGCATTAAACTAAAAGAGGGTACATGTTGCCATGTACTTGTTGTTAAAATCATTGATGGCTTTACACCTGTTTTATCTGACATATTATATTTGTGTTGGTTAATAGAACAAAACTATGCATAATCTTTATAACTTCAAAGATTTAACACATATTTCTAACATTTCTTTACTAAAGTTTGGTGGACTACATAATTCACCTGTCTCTTCAAGTATAGCTCTCATCTCTTCTATGTACTGTTTTTGTGGAGATAATATCTCAGCATAAACATCATAGTATTGTTCTGGGTAAAGATATGTTTTTACATAAGCAAAGTTATTTGAATTTGCTCCATACATATCTCTAATTTTGTTTTTGAGTGTCTGAGATAACTGAGAATATCTTGCATTAACTACATGATTAAAATCTTCAGCATAACTACTAAAGTCAAATATATAGATAGCTTTACCACTATCTACTTCTTTGAAATCCTCAAATAATGGATTCTGTAACAAGTATCTTTCTTCATACTGTACAAACTCATCATCATCTCTTAGATAATATAAGCATACTAATTTATTATCAGTAATCTTAATCTCATCTCCCCATGATAGATACGTCTCTATAGGGGTCACACTACATCCTTTCTTTATATCTAATGCAGGGTAAAGGAAAACCCTTGACTTTTGAAAGTACTCTACATAGATATCTTCTATTATTTTTTTTGCCATAGACTGTAATTTATAAAATCACTTGACCCAAAGCAAACTCATATGGTAATATATAATCCTTATTTGTATAGTGGTACTTAGCTATTTCTAAAACTTCATCCAATTGAGATTGCCAATCAATCATTGATTGGTTACTAACTGGGAATGGATACACTTGATTATAGTTATCTATCACAATAAAATGGAGAACAAACTCATAATTTGCTGTCTCTGGATGATTACTCTTAACTAATCTAGTATATATGGCTCCTTGCATCCAATATTTATAATACTCCACAGTGTCTTTAAACTCACGTAAACTTTTACCTGTAGTTTTAAGGTCATTAATATAAACCTTCTTAGCACTATGATCTATTACATAATTATCTACAATTCCCTTTAAGCCAAAAGGTAAATCCTTAAGACTACACTTAAGCATTTTTTCATTATGTACTTCTAATAATTCAAACTCCATACCTTCATGGAGTAAGGATGTAACTGTCTTGTTGTCTTTAATTACTCTGACCGCTTCTTGACATCTATCAAAGGCCTCTTGACTAATCACATCCTTACCTTCTGAAATCTTAAAATACTCAAAATAGTTAATACTATCAGGAGTCAGAATCTTATCAATTCTTTTCTGATCTCCAGTCTTAGCATCAACTTTTGTCATATCTTTATCATCTTTCAATGACTGATGAAGATTTTCATTCACCAACCAATCAAGTATTTGAGTTTCATAATCCTTTAAGTTTTTAGTAGGATCACTATCAGGTTTCCAAAGCTTGTATATAGCTTCAACAATCTTCTTATTACTAACTCCAGGAACTACTCCTGGCATAACAGCAAATTGCTCATCAAACATACTTCTTTCTAAAAGCAAACAGTGGATAACTTTACCTTCTACTAAGTAGGAAGCATAGGTATCTTGACGCTCTTTAAGTACATACCAGTTATAAAAACTTTGTGCAGAATGTAGTAGCTTATTTAAACTTGAGTAGCTAAACATAAAATAAGTTGAATAAAACCTATCTTCTGCACTACCTGTTACTATATTCTTTGTACTAATCATATTATATGTTTTAATTAACTACAGGTTCTTCCTGCAACTCTTTCTCTTTAAAGTATCTTTTAACATCATCAGATACAGTAATAGTATTAATCTTAAAGTGTGTGGTGTCATATTGATCCTTCCAAATATCTTTTACACCTTCTGCTAATTCTTTAACAATCTGCATTGTTAACACATCTTTATCCATCAAACAAGTAATCATTAGGTCATCATTAATGTTACCCATACTCATTCTACCAACTCCTATATATTCAAGTAAACTCTTAAAGTTTACATGTTTACTTTCAGACATAGCATATATCTGATTATGATACTCTTTTATTAGTAGTAACACATGATGAAGAGATGGATCAATATTACAGTTACCTATAATCTCCAATGCCATTAATTTATCTTTATCTGAATTACTAGCAAACATGTTTCTTAATGTACCATACATTTTTTGATCTATAACCATAGCATCCTCATTAATCAGCCCTATAACTGCTTGTTGAGAGTATACATCTGGAGAAGCCAATAATGAAGATAATATTTGATAATTATTATCTGTTACATATACTGACCTATACCATCCATTTGCATCTTTATCAGCCTCAGCTAAGTCATGAGTAATATTATGATCCTTAACTCTATCATATGGATTACCATGATAATCTTTTAGATTCATAAACATAGATATATTACTTCCAGATCCATACTTTTGTAAATATACATAATTAGAAGCAGATTTTAAAATCTCTTCACACATTAATTTGATGTTTCCATCATCTCTACTCCACATTGAATCCAACCATGCTAAATACTTAAATTTATCCATCCTAGTATGTGTATCATATGATAAACACTTACTTATGGATAGTCTTGAGCCAAATTTAACAGTGGCATTATCTTCTTTAATTGTTATACTTATATCATTCTTTTTACCCCACTCCCTTACTTTGTACCTAGGTACATTGCATCCGGGATAGAAGTAAAGCTTATCTTTAGCCTTAGGGATGTATTCTTTATTATTAGTTTCTATTTTAGGAATAGTCATGGAATATTGTGAGTCTTTATAAACTTGTAATAATTCCCATTTAAAATCCTGTACTGTACTGTTTGGATAAGTCATATTACTTATCACTACTGATGGTACAAAGTCCTGTAGTAACATTTTCTTCCTCCTGTTTTAATTGAACTCTCCATTTTTCTTTAAGCTGGACAGTATAGCTATAATCACCATTTTCTAAACACTCAAAAAATATATCTTCTTTCCATTCATATACTGGTCTTGCATCTATAGGTGATCTACTAACAACAGATTCATATACTTCTGGTATTAAATCTGTAAGTATTCTTTGGGTAAGTTTATTCTTAGCTTCAGCATAAGTTATAAAACTACTACTGCTCATGTTACTTAAATCATACCAATTAGTACTATTTTTAAAGTAACTTAAACCTTTATTTTTATCAGCACTATCTATTGTACGTTTAAAATTAGTTGCTAATCTCCATAAGTTATATAAAGTATCTCCTGTTAGATCACAATGCACTAATATATCTACTCCTAAAGATCTATTCTTTCTATCTGTACTATCTAACATCTGATATATACTAGTATATACTTCTTCATCTTCTAACTTTAAGCCTGAATTAGCAGCACTAGCTACAGTTTCTTCTGTAAGTACTTTTAATCCTTTAGATAATATATGATATATAATCTCCATGCAATTAGGTGTCATAAAATAAGCATCTTTAATAATATCAACATTAGGATCAAAAGATATACCTAAAAATGCTTTAGATGATATTACACAATTTACACCTAATTCAAAATCTCTTTGTAAACTATCATTTACAGATGACTTATAAGTAAGCTTCTGAAAACTAGTATTAAATAATGAATCATTATTTTTAACAACCTTATGAATCTCATAAGCTTCAATAAGTAAACTTGCATATTTAGCTTGATTACCTCTTGTTCCCATGGTTTCAAAGAAATCTTCACATCCTGCTATTACAGTAGCAGCATTTAGAGTCTTAGTTGTATTAGCTCCTACACTTTTAAGATAATCTTGTATCCTATTGTGCGCTAATGGATGACCTGGTAATACAAATACCTTATCATCTTTTTCAATTGTTACATCAGAATCACCTGTTAGGATATCTTTTATAGTATGATACACTTGTCTATCTGTTTCATACAAAGTTCCTACTTGATTCCCTGAACTATCTGTTTGATAAACATAGTTGCAAGCTGAGTGTTTAAAACTCAACTTTGCAACCATCTTATCATCTACCTTTATGTAAGGTACATATGCCATTATTTAGTAGCCATTCTAACAACTTCTGGATTCATCATAAGTTTTTGAAACTTTTGTTTATTTCCACTAAGTATTTCTCTTACAGCAAAATACTGTAAATCATTACCAAATATAGCTTCTGTAGTAAGCATAGTAATCCTCTTAATGATAGCATCATTTACAGGTTTACCTTCATTAGCATGTACTAAAGTATAATTAGCAAATCTTGTACATAATACACTTGCTATATCTGCTCTATAATTATGATCAATACCAATAGCTTCTTTAAGTAATCTCATTACTTTTTCATCTGATTCATCAGTTAACATAATTTCTGGAGATACTAATTTATCTAACTTGTTGTTAATAAAACTAACAAACATATTAGAAAATTCTGGACCTACAGACCCTTCTCCAATCATTTGAATCATGCTTAAGCTATCTTCAAATTTAGGAAAACTAGAAATAGAGTTAAAGAATGTAGTAATAGCTCTTGCATTAGTCTCTTTAGTAACTAATTCAGGATGTAATAACAAAAAGTTAATACATCTACCATCAATACCTGCAGATTCTGCCCATTTACCCCATACTTCTTTATTGAATTTTAATCCAACAGATACATATCTAGTCTTCTGAGCTGTATCTTGAGACTGTACTTGGTAATCTCCATTATCTGGATTAGATGATAATACAATAGTACAGTTCTTAGGCATCTTCCAAGAGATATACTCTTGTCTATCTAAGATTTCCATTACAGCTTGTAAAAACCTTTGTTGTGCTCTATTATAATCATCAAATAAGATTAAGGCTCCATTATCATGAGTAGGAACCCATTCTGGTAATGAGTAAGCCATCTTATCTTTTCCAGTAGGAGAATAACCCTTAAGTTTATAATCATCAAGAATAGCTTCATCAGCCCACTTCATAACATATGTTCCATCTCCATTATCTTTAGCCATCTCAAACTGTCTAGTTGGATATCCAATGATATCTCCTAACTCATCTAACTGAGCTAAATTTACTTTAATGAAGTCATAACCTACTTCTTCTGCTAGTTGTTTAATACTACTAGTTTTACCAATACCTGATTCTCCTTCAACTTCTATAGTTACAGGAAATTTACCATTAGCTTGTAAAAGCTTATTAGTATTTACCATATGAGTCATAAATCCTTTTAACTCATCAATATTTAAGTGTACTTGTGCACCACCTTTGTTTTCACTCATCTTTTTTTATTTTTCTAATTTAATAACTGAACCTGGCAATTCATCATTCATGCTAGATCTTTCTGATAATACCCATAATGTTCTTCCATTAGGAGGTCTTTGTGGGTTAGGAGCTTCTCCATCTGTAAAATATATTAAGCAAGAGAATTTTCTTATATTTTCATTATAGTAATCTACTACAGGTTCAAACATAGTTCCTCCTCTTCCATGAATCTTAATCTTACCATCTTCACTGTTTCTATATTTCTGTATGCTACTAATAGCAGTATCACATTGAACAACAGTAATCTCTGTTCCTGTTTTATTCATATGATGCATTTCATGAAAGAATTCTGCTAATTCATCATTACAAACAGATCCTGAGGTATCTATACCAACTAAGACATGTCTTCTTTCTACTATTTTCAATCCTGGATTCCCTGGAAACCTTTTACTTTTCTTCCTTCTAGTCTTCTTAGCATCTGTTTGAGTAGAACCTCCAACAAAATTTCTAAGATAAGCTTTCCAGTTAAATTTAGGAGGTTCATCTTTAAATAAATCCTCAATTAACTGAGAGAATTCTCCAGGAATAGTACCTCTACCTTTTTGAACTTGATTAGCAACCTCTTTCATTTGGTATTCTACTTGCTTCTGGATTAACTTTTTCTCAGCTTCACTAAGATTACCAAACTCTTCCCAAGTAATATGCCCATCACCTGGATGATCACCTAAGAAAGCTTGAGTATTAGCATGAGAACTATCACCATTCTGATCCATAGTTTTCTCTAACTCTTTGTAGTAGTAATCTGTTCCTCCTTTAGGTAAAAGATTAAGATCAGCAAAATCTTCTAAGAAAATACATCTTCCTGGAATCTTTAAACCTTCCTCTCTAGCCTGTTTAGGGGTAAATTCACCACTTTCAAGTTTAGCTTTGATACTATCTACAAAGATTTGAGTATCTTTCTCATATTCTTCCTTACTAGGGTAATTCCCACCAGGAAGATATGCTCTATCTATATATTGATTTATCTCTAAATCAGCTGCTATATTGAACAATCTATGATTCTTATAGCTATCTCTTAATAATAAATGTTGGAAAGCAACATGTAAAATCTCATGTTTAAGTATACCTACTCTATACTCTGAAGATAAATTTGCCCAGAATACAGGATTAATAGCTAACTGAACATTAATGTTCAACTTACTAACTCCAGCAGTATCTATATTTTCTCTCCAAACTTTATTCATCATAATGAGAAAAAGCCCATAGAAGGGCTCTTTTAACATTAATTCTTTAGTTGCTCTACTTAATAAATCTTGATTATCCATTTGGTACTAGTTTTAATTCTTTTAACTCTTCTTCAAGAGCTTTCATTTTACTTTTATATTCTTTCATCCAGCCTTTAGGTTTAATTAGAACATCAGTAAACTCCATAAACTCATAACCAAAAGCTTCAAGTGACTTAATTAACTCAACAGATAAACAATCTAATATAAATTCTATCTCTTCTTTCTTGTCTCTTTTTATAGCTATTGCATAAATCTCCTTGTAAGATAAAGTTACAATATCAGCTCCTTGTTCTCCAAGAGAGTCACATACTTTAATAGATAAATCTGCAGCTTGTTTCTGAAATTCAGATGTACTACTGAAAGCATCTCTAAAGCTATCTTTAAGCACAGTAAGAATATATACTTCTGATTCTTTGTAATCAGATTGCTCTAATATAGTTATAGCTAAAACTTTAGAAGCTTCATCAGGAGCTGTAAGCATATTTTTAATTTCATCATAGTTATCCTTAGATACTATACTTTGACTATTTACCTCCATATTATTTAACATTTAATTCTTCTTTACATAACTCAAGCATATGCATAGCATCAGCAACATTATCATCTTCACCATCATAACCATACTTGGTTTTAGCTGAATTGACCATAGCTAACTTATTAGCATTACCATTGTCTGTTGCAAACTTTTTTATCTCTTTTGATGAGTATGCTTTATAATTTATTCCTTGTTCTTCACAGAACTCTTCAATAATACCAAGCATTTTAGCTTCATGTATTATTGATGCAGCATGTTGACCAGCTGCTCTTTCATAGACAATAAGATCTAGTTTCTCTGTTTCATGTATCAATTGAAGTTTAGACCTAAGTCTTATTAGCTTCATCCCCATTGATTCATCTTTAAGAGTCTTAAGATCCCATGTACCATATAATCTTTTTGTATCTATTGCCCAGCCAGTTGTACTAGCTACATCTAAACTTAGTATTTTCATATTCTTGGTATTAAAGGTGAAAGGTATTGTTTTGTTTTCTTTACTCCAAAGTCTTTCATAGAGTCTGATAAATCCTTAGACATATTTAAAAATATACCTGGGATACCATATTTATCTTTGTATTTATTCATAGCATTCTTGCCTGCAGTATCATTATCAAAGAAAGTTATAATACCTTTATACTTTAGTGAATAAGCAATAAGAACTGACTTAGCTAGCATTGTGTTCTCACTATTAGGTGCTACACATTCTACAGGATAACTTAAGGTATCTAATGACATCATGTCTTTAAGTGAAGAGCATATAATTAAAAGAGGTTGTGTAAAAGTTAATTGCTCAGATCCTTGTACATAAGGCATTACATTTATAAACTTTTTTGCAACTCTATAAGGCTGATATACTTTGTATAACTCACCAGATTGATTAAAATACCCATATAGATATTGCCCTTTGATTACTATTTCTTTTATACCATCATCTGTTGCTTTAGACATGGTATATTCTTCTAAGGGAAATACATTATATTTATTTAGTATTTTGGAACCAATGTTAAATTGAGTCCAATACTTAGCATCTAAAGTATTCCATTGCCTTTTTAAGTGAGAAGTAACTTTAAACTTACTTACTTTCTTGAGCATAGCATCATCATCTGTGATAACTTCTTGACTCTTATAATCATCCATGATTTTTAGTTCAGCTAAGCCCCAGCTTATATTGTATATATATGATACTAACATTATACCATCACCACCTAACCCAGAAGAATAATCTTTAAACAGATATTTTTTACCATCATAGTAAATGCACATTGAAGGAGTTCTTTCCTCTGGTTTAAATACTGAAGTAATCTTCACATCTTGCCCATGCAAGTGTTCTGTTAAGTTACAATAGTATTGAAAAATCCAATTACTAGGTATACTATCTGTTGAAAAAATTGTTCTTATCATAAGTTTAGATAAAAAAAGAGGGATGTATTAAACACCCCTCTAATTAAATATTATAAAGTAAAGTCTTCACTAGCTGCACCACTTGCGCTAGCTTCAAACTCAGATATCTCTTTTACTTTTTTCTTAATGATATGAGAATCACTATTGAAAGCTAAAAGTTTACTTGTTGGTACGTCCATTGCTTCAAATGGAACACCGCTTTTGCTAAATCTAGGGAAGAATAAATCATAGTTAGTATAACCACCTTTATTCTCATATTCTCTACCTCCTAAACATACATTGATAAACTTACCTTCAAAAGGAGCATCTTCATTTAATTTATCAATAAGAGACTCAATAGTAGCATGTTTACCATCTTGTCCTTCATACCAGTCATTAAATCCAACTGCTACAGCTAAATTCTTTAAGAACTTAGTTATTTCTACATCTCTATCAATGTGTACTCCACTAGGAAGATCTTTAGTTTCATAAGCCCATTGACCTGATCTTATATTACCTACTTGCCCAGCATGACGCCCAAGAGCTTCTTTTTCTTTATCAATGAAGAATCCTTCAAAATCTGCTCCTTGATCAACTCCTTCACAGCTTAACACTACATGATATGCATCATTTCCCCATGGGAATTTATCTAACTTAATAGATGATATTTTAACACTAGTATTACCAGGTTGTAAAGTTTTAGGTGTGTTTCCACCTCCCGTAGGGATGTCTTTTGTACTAATCATTTTTCTTAGTTTTTGTTATTGTTCATACTTTAATATTGCTTCTTTGACAATCTTGAAATCATTAGGAATGTCCATTGTCTCAAACATACCCATTGGTGATTTACATGTATTAGACCCATTATTCTGAGTTTCAAACACATATTGGATTACACCATCCTTATCTTCTTTAGCTTCTCCATAAAGAACTATAGAAAACATACCTTCAAGAGTTAACTTTTCATCAATCATCTTACCAATGGTCTTTGCTTTAGTCTTTCTCTTTCCTTTAGCATCAGTTGTTTCTTCTGCATGTGTTAAGAAAAAGATTGTAAGGTCATCTCTTAAATCAGCTGGTTTCTTAGCCATTTGAGCTATACCACCACCTATTTCTGTAAATTTTTCATAGCCTTTATCTTTAAGTGAATCAAAGAATTGAAAAGCTGAAACATATTGCCAATCATCTACAATAAGAGTCTTTATATGAGGCATATCCTTGTTTACAATATCCATAACATGTAATATTGCTCCAGGTGAATTAGCCTTAGATAAATTTCCTCCAGTAGGATTCTCTGCGCTGATTGGTGTATATTTCTTTTTCCACCCTTTAAAAGGTAGAGGTTTATTTGCTACATTAATCCAAAATGTCTCCTTTGGATCAAGATTCCTTCCGGCTGTAGACTTTCCTTTGCCAGACTCTGCTATTATTAATACGCTTTGTGCCATTAAACTCTGTAGTTTTTAGTTACTATCTTATTTATCCAAGATTTGGTACTTACAGGATTACCAGTATGAATAGCAATATAATCTCTAATGGTCATCTTTTCCATTAATTGATCTTCTACTTCATCATCTGACTCTGTAACTACTGTTCTTATTGGTTCTCTAAATACAGTAACTTTATTAGCAGCAATATCTGTAGTACTCTTACGAGGTCTTCCTCTTCCTCTTTTAACAGGTACATCAGGCATTTCTACAACTTCTAGCTCATCTAAAGGAATATAGTAACGTGTACTACTAGCTGCTCCTTCTACAGTAGCTAACTCAGTTTTATAGTGAGGATTATAACGGTATTTATAAAGAGTCCTACTAGGATCTTCAGATTCCATCATAATACTAACCATTTCTGTATATACATCTTGACCATGGTTCAATTCACTATCAAAGAATCCCATATGCAATCCATTAAGATCTTTCACATGGTGAGCCATCTTAGGTATAAATCTTGCATCTGGTATACTAAGTGCATCAAATATTGGTTGATGTTTCTTTCTTAGTTCGAGAGTAGCTGCGTTTCTCTCTTTGGGTGTGGGTGTTAGTTTACTCATAATTTTTAAAGGGTATTAATTGTGGTTGACCTTTGTTCATAGTGTGTTGGAGGTGTTTCAATCTCTTCAATCATCATTCTTTCAAACTTTGTTCTAAAGAAACCTAGTCCATTCTCACCATTTCTACACTTTAAGAAGTGCATGACCAGTATTTGATCACTTTCTATGATATATTTTTCAACACCATAATGACGTATTTTCTGTTTACCAGGGCGGTTCAGACCTATTAATGTATCTGCATGTTGCAGTAGAGCATCTGCTCCAAAGATGTCTGATTCCAGTATATAGTTTCCATATTTTCCGTCTTCATTTCTATCAGGATGGTCAATAGACCTGTTTAATTGACTAAGTATAATAAATGCTATAGGGTACTTTCTTTTTAACCTTGTCAAGGTCGTCCCTAGGTTATATAACATATCATTCTTAGATTGTTCATTTGCTTTATTCACTTCTAATAAAAGGGAGTGATCCACTGTTATTATAGTATTAGTATATTTCTTAATCTGAGCATTCCCTATAGATACCATCTTAGAATGTGCTTCCATATACTTTTCTATAATAGCTTCAAATTGTAATACAGTAGGTCCAGTTTCCACTATATCAATAGGATACTTATTCATCTCAGCAGCAAACTCTTCACAAAGTTTTAACTGAGCATCAGTAATCTTTTCTTTTCCACCATCTTCAGCACTACATAATTGCTTATAACTTCTACCGGTATAAGCTGACATACCTCTTATAGCAGATGTTTTACCTAACATTTCTAATGAGAACTCTAAGACTCTCATATCATCCTTGTTAAGTTTAAAAGCTTCTCTTATTAGCTGATCTTTAATAGTAGTTTTTCCTGTTCCAGGACGTCCACCAACAACAGTCATAGAATTCCATTCTATACCATTTGTGGTAGCATTATTTACTTTGGACCAAGGTGTAAGTATACTGGTAATTGTACCATCTCTTCTACCTTTTAAATATTTAATTGCATCTTTGAAATGCTGATCTTGTGTTATCCAGGGGTTTTTTAACATAATTTTTTTAAGTGAGTCCTTCCCCTAGTCCACATAGTGGATTAATGCTTATTGAATACAATTTAGGGTTTTAAAGGATAGCTAAAATACACATTAATTACTTAATATGCAACCTAAAAAGTCTTTTCTTTAAAAGGATTTTCTTTAGGACCTTCAACACCATCTTCTATGGCTTGACACCAGTCTGACAGTAGAGATATCCAAGATTTATCTAGTTGTTGTTTACGTATAAAGTACTGACTACAAGTCATATAATCATCCCCATTTATATCTTGATAATCTACATATGCTGTAGTAGCTTCAAAGATAACATCCCAAGAAAAATTATTATTATCAAAGAACCATCTAAGACCAGGTTTAACATTAGACATTGAAGATCTAGCATATTTTCCACTCTTTAGCCTCTTCTTAGGGAAAATTTTATTATACTTTTCCATATTATCTTCAAAATTCTCTCCCATGACAAGTGTATCTGTCTTCTTCTTCTTTTTCTTGAAGTGACCATCAACCTCTCTAATAAGATCTAATGCTTTAGGAGATAGTTCACACTTACCTATTACATACTCTTTAGCTTTAAGACGTCTTAACTCTAAATCTATATTAATTAAAGGTGGTTGTATGTTCTCATTCATAGCCCATAACATATAGTATTGATTAGGAGTAAGTTCTGCTCTAATCAACATATTCATCATTTCATTCATATTATATATCTTTAATTAACATTTTGTACACTTCAACTGCTCTAGCCATTTCTGACTTATGAGTAACTAAAGGTAAATTCTGATAAAACCTACCATAAGTAGATATACTTCCATACTCATCTTCATTCTTTGAGAAAGGTTCTTTAGTAGTTTCAAAGCGTATAAAGATAGGAAATTCTATCCTATCATCAGCTATAGCTCTACTAAAAAATTCATAATATTTATTTCTATCTATATCTAAACTTTTTAGTATAGCACGTTCAGTCCAGGTCAAATATAAAGTCTTAAACTTAGTATATTTCTCTGTATCACTTCTAAAGTTTACATGTCTACCCATGGCTTAAAATTTGATTAATAACTTAATAATGTGTATATTATAGTAAGAGACAACTATTAATACAGGTACACATCCTGCTGTCTCTTTCTCCAAGTTCCAAGTTTATGCGGGGTTGTGTACCACTTTTACTATGAGTAAGAAAAAGAAATATAACTTTACTTTTTTCCAAGATCTCTTAAGAGAAAAACGTGGAGGAAAGTATTCTTCTAAAAAAATATGGGGTATGGTTATCATGCTCTTAGTATGTATAGCTTTCATCTTAGATGGATTAAACTTTTATAAGGTTAATGAGAACTTATTCAATGCTATGTTATTAGCAGGAACAACTCTTGTAGGACTTACATCAGCATTATCCATATTTGGCAAAAAAGAAGCAACACAAGATCTGTCCAATGAAGAACAAAACTAATATTGCAATAGGGGTTTTACTACTTATAATAGTAGTATTAACAGGTTATATCATACTTAAAGATCCAGTTGTAGTTATCAAACCTTTTGATGATGGTCCTCTTAGGGAGGAAATACGTCTAGAAGATAGTATATCTACTCACTGGAAAGATCAAGCACAAGCTTGGCAAAAGGTAGCATCTATATTAGAACATAGAGTTGATAGTTTACAAAAAATTAAAATATCCATTAATAATGACTATAATGATCAAATTAACTTCAATAGTACTGCTACTAATGCTCAGTTGGACAGCTTCATACGCGCAAACTGGTAGTATTTGCTATACATCAGAGGAAATAGAGAAAATAGCCAATAAGATGGCAGAAGCTAATAGAAATGCTAAATTACTTAAGGTAGCTGAGGAGCAGTTATCTTTACAAGAAGTAGCTTTAGCTGCCAAAGACAGTGCTCTATTTGCAAAAGACTCTACTATCCTCAGCCAGGAATCTATTGTTGTACTCAAGGAGGAAATCATAGAGGGTAAAGACCATGAAATAGGGGAATTACGCCTTGAGAATACAAAGATCAATAGAAAACTTAAGTGGGCTAAATTTCAAATAGCTGGTACTACTGTTGCTTTAGGAGGAACTTTAATATTTTTACTTATTAAGTAAAACCTCTTTTCTCTCTTTGTAATTTTATATAACCTTGCATAAGATCTTCATTGGTTCTTTTAAGACTTTTAAGCTTAACATCTTTAGCATCATTCATATCTTTTAAAGCTCTGTTTTTAGCTACAAGATTTCCATGAGCGCTTTTGTTTCTCAACATATGTAAAGTATCTCTTAGTTTAGTTTCATGTATAAGTTTAAGCTCTCTCATACTCTTTATAAGATCTTTATTGATTCTTTTTTCTTTAGCTAATTCTTCAGATAGTTCTTTATTCTTAGCTCTCTCCCAAATTAGACATTCAAATTCTCCAACAGGGTTTTTGTGTAATAGTACATCATCCATCACCATATAATTTTAAGTCCATTATTTGATTCCAATAACTCATTTACTCTTACAAAAACTTCATTACTATTCCATGGATCTCCACTAATAAGTGCAGCATTAGGATGGTAACAAAAGAATTTATAATTGGACTCAGGAATCTTCTTTGCCCAATCTGAAGCAGCTAAACCTATAAATATATATATTAAGCCTGTATTCATATCAATAAGTTTCTGGAATAAATAATCTATAAAAGGCTTCCATATATCTTTATGAACACCTATTTTATCTATTTCTGTAGTCATTGATAAGTTAAGAAGTAATACTCCTTGTTTAGCCCATCTAGTTAAATCAGGTTCCCAAGCATACCAATTATCATATCTATATACAGTCTTTTGTACTTCAGTAAATATTACATGCAACTGAGGTTGAACATCATTAGTATTACCACATGAGAAAGCTAAACCATCTGCTTCACCTTCTTCAGGATAAGGATCAAGATTAACTAATACTGTATTTAACTTATCATATGGACACTCATAAAAGGCTCTAAATACTTGATTAAGATCAGGAGTTAATACTCCTTCTACTTTTTTGGCTATAAGTTGGTTCATTAATACAGAAAACTTATGACTATCTATAAATTCTTCTAATACTCTAAGCCAACCTGTAGGTTCAAGTTTAGCTTTAAATTGCTCCCTGATTCCCTGAATCATCTTTATAGTATTTAAAGTCTTCAGCAGATTCAGCAAAAGCTATCTGTTTAATACCACATCTTTTAATGGCACCAGCTAGTTTAGCTAATTCTCCTTTAACTTCAGTTTCAGTTACATCTCTAGCTAGTTGTAATACTAACTCTTTATCTGCAGTATGTTCTTCATATTTAAGATTACAGTAAGGTTGTTCACAACGGATTCTCTGACAGATTTCTTCTGTAAGTACTCCTTCGTTCTCCTCATCTGCAGCTTTAATATGCTTAGCACCTACTCTAAATTGATGTGGCTTAAAGTTCTCTTCTTTAATACCACCTACTCTTAATACACCTGATTCTTTAAGTATATCAGAGATCTGTGTTATAATATCTTCTTTATTCATCTTTTATTGTGTAAAATGAGTATTTTGCTGTAAGTTCTTCTCCAGCTTTTATGTCACGCTTTGTAATAAGATTCCATTTAGTTTGACCTACAGGTTTCTTTGTTATGTTAGGATCATCAGAATGATTATAAAATCCTCCTAATGGTGTCCTAACAAGTTCAGTATACACTTTTAAGTGTGATCTACCTAAATTAGTTCCCTTAGGTATATCTTGAGTAGCAAACAATCCTAAACCCTCTATTGGAGAGTCTTTGATTGTAAGGCACTCCGGTAAAGGTTTATATGTTTCCATTATTTGAATCATGTATTAAGTTCTCAATAACTAAATCCCAAGTTGCTCCAGGATCATCTTCTTGTGCACTTAGATATTGACTTAGTATAGTTTCTATCTGTTCTTCTGTTACTTTCATACCTATTTGTCCAGCAATATTAGTTACATCTTCTGGTTCTAAGTTATGCTTAGGTTTACTTTCTTCTTCTTGTATAGCTTTTTTCAAGGCAGCAATCATTCCTAATGCTTCAGCAACATCTTGATGAGATTCATCCCATCCAAACTGCTCCTTTAAATCTTTTACTAATTGTTCTTTGCTCTCAAGAGCTGTCTCAAGGTCTCCCCAAATAGTACTTTCTATATTAGAAACTATTTGAGTTCCCTTGAACACTCCATGTTCATAATGTGGGTTATTCTGATCCATACATCTTTTTTGCTAATTGATCTAATATTGTTCTACCTATGAGTTTATCTTCTTCACTTTTTGCAAGTAATAAGTTTTTTATATTGCTAGGACCTGATATAACCTGATCATTAGGTCTTTTATCAACAACTTTAAATCCTACTGCATCTCTCACACACCATTTAGTTTTACTCTCATCTAATAATATTCTCCAAACACTATTATTCTGTATACCTCTATATATATCATAAGTAGTTCTTTGATATTTAAGTGTTTCTACATCTGCATATTCTTTTTCATTAGCTCTAATGCTAATTATTTCATCAAGAAGTTCATCAATTTTACTCATATTTTTAACTCAATTTTTCTTATTGTACTATCAGTGTACAATCTTTCTTTCTTATCTGAATATATTAACTCTACCCAGATCACCATATTAGCAATCTGGATAGAACTAATCAGTTCTCTAGGAATCAATTTCCCATCTATATACAAATTTAACTCCATGTAAAGCTGTTATACTCCTGTAGTTTGTTTTACATTAAATAAGCTAGGAATTTCATCTATTGAACTCCAACTTGTATTTCTAACATCTTGCATTAATGTTGGATAATGTACAGATATAGTTTCTTCAACTATAGTTAAATCTTTAGGAAATATTGCATTACCTACATGTTTTGATAATCCTTCAAGCTCCTCTAAAGTAAGCTTAGGACTTTTTTCAGTATACATTAAATGATGTATAATAGTCCAACATACTCCTTTATCTACTAAACTTACTGTACTTTGTACAGGTGATTCACTCATTTCTCCATTCATAATTATTTGTATTTTAATAGTATTTTCTTACTCTTCTTAAACTCAGCTTTCAATATACTTTCAGCCATTATATTATCTCCTTCATTATCTGATAGATACATATCTTTAACTGTAGACGCTACTTCTAAGATATACATGTTATTTTTTTTCTTATACATCTTGTCTTTATTGTAACATACAATACAAGCTCTCCATGCTTGTTTTGGTTGAAACAAGAATCCAAATAATAACCATTCACCTGACTTAGACTTACAAAATTTAACAGTACTCATTACTTATCAATTATAAGTCTAAAACCAAAACATATTGGAAACCTTGGTACTCCTTCATCGCTAAACTCAAAGAATCTAGTTTCAGACATTTTACCTATGTAATCTGCTTTATTATTTAGTATGTCCTCTCTTTCTTTATGTGAAAATTTCATACCACATCCAAAAGTTCTACCATCAGGTAACTTACAGTGTACTACACCTTGTTCAGGATTTTTATCAGAAGGAAGTACATCTACTACTTCATAAACTTCATCAATAAAGTCCTTGTACTTAAGTAAGTTGCTAGATCTACCATTTACTTTATATCCGGCATCTCCCCATCTTACTATAGTACCTTCATAACCTGCTGCTAAGAACTCTTGATGATATTTTTTAACATCAGCTTCAGATTCTACTTTAAAAGTAGGAACTAATTCTATATTAGGAACATCTGCTACTATATTAATTAGCATAGCATATCTATTAGCAAATGAACCAGGTAATACCATATCATATACATGATACATTACTTTCTCAGTTTCTCCTGGTACATATTTTTTGATCATTTTCATATTCTCTTGGAATGAACATCCATGAGCATAAAGTTCTCCATCAAGAATATTAGCATAACTTAATGTATCTAATTCTGCCTGAATATGTCCCATTGTATCAATCTCTTTTCCTTTCCTGGACATCATAGTACTATCTTTCTTACCGTGAGCTCTCATTCCATCAAGCTTTGGTTGTACATAAGCATTACTCCAATCTATCTTATTAGATTCTTTTTTATAGTCTTTTGCAAGCATTGGTAATATAACTTCCTCATCCTCAGCTTCTTGTTGGGTATTGAAGTAACCAGTGCTCATCTTAGTTTCAATTTTACTTGCAGCTTCTAACTGTGCTTGTTCTTCAGGAGTAGTTTCATTGGTCTTACCAATGTTCTTTCCTTTACAAGTACTTCTATGTTCAACTAGTGAACCATCTACTATACCAGACTCTTGAATTAAGTCTGCTCCTTCAGTATACACATGTAAGACTCTAATCTTATCTTTGGTATCCTTCTTATATATTTTTCTTGAGTATTCTGTAATAGGGTCTATATTCATATTGGAAATTTTAAAGGGAGCACATAAGTCTCCCTCAAGGTTGGTTTTTAATAATTTCTTACTACAAATATATGAAAATTGTCTATATTTGCAATATGAGTGATATGAAAAAAATTAAGATGCATACAATATCAGCTGATAGTGTGGCATCTATAAAAGTAAGTGGTGCTTTCTACAAACGTATAGTAGGAGTATATTTTAATTTAGTAAAATATTTAACTCCTGAGAAGTTTGAAGAGTTATCAGCACATATAGCTAATAATACTATTAAGTCTATAAAAGGAGAAGATGACAGAGTAACTGCATTTAGTATTGAAACTATGCTTATCTTAATGTCTACTATAGAAAATGACTATAAAGATCAAGACATTATAACACTTAAAGATATAGATGTACCTAACGTAGATTAAGACCTACTACATCTCCTAAGTCTATACATGCTTGTATAGCCAATCCTAAGTCATCTTTAGATATCTTACCAAAAGACTTCCAATCCATGTATTCTTTATAAATAGGTTCTTCAGTTGGATCTATTGTTCTTAGCATAGGTACTCTTCTCTTTATAACTAACCCAGCTTTATCCTTAATAAGCATCTTAATATCATCAAAGCTATTACCGGTGTGTTTAGCTATTTCTCTAATACACTTATGCACTTTAGCTAACTGCAGTAATGTATTATCTGCAGAGTTGATCTCTATAAATATATCTATCTGATCTCCTTCATCCAATGCTTGTATAAACTCCTTATACTTTTGTTCATCTCCTTTTCTTATATGGAGAAGCTTACCATCTTTTGTCTTCTTAAGTGAAGAACTAAATATACCATCTTTCATATTAGAAGAGTTTAGTTGTTGGTGTTAGTATATTAATAAGTTGTCTATAAGTAGCTTTACAATCTACTTCTGAAGAAAAACTCCAATGTTCAAACATAGTATTATTTAATCTTGTAAATGATATTTGCCAATAACCTGGTGTACTTGCTGTACCATTCATAAATACAGGTTCATGTATAGTAGAAAATTCATCTAAATTATAAAGCACTTGTTGTACTTTTATCCATTTATTACCTATCATAAGTTTAAGTATTTATCAACAAGAAGTGCAAGACAGGAGCTAAAGAGTATCATGTCTCTAGTCGGTCTCACACATCTGTTGAATGTTGTTAATAGAGTAATAGGAACCACAGCAATTGTGTTGTATTATAATATTATTAACCTATTTTACCTTTAGGACTCGCACCTAAACTACAGTCTAAAGATAATGAAAGTTAGACTTAATTACCTTTATATGTATACTTCTGTATCTTAAATTATACTTCACAGTATAATTACTCTATTAATATTATTACTTAACTTTGTAAGCAACTCCTCCTATCTTAAGAAACTTAAGAGTTTGAAGGTTTATATTACGTATGGCTTTATCAGGATCAGTTCTCATTTTAGAGGCTTCCTTTACCTTGATATAACCTAACTTAATATCTTGGTCTTTAATACACTGGCAATTAATTACTCTAAGTTCACCATCTTTCTTAGTGAATTCAGCTGTAAAGAAATGACCTTTATTACCCATCATAAGCTCACAAGCTTTAGTTTTAGATATACTAGTCATTTTAATTTTAGCAATAGCTTTACCTTTTACCTTTTTAACAGGTGTACTTTTCTTAGCTTCACCAGAATAAATTCTGTATGTACCATTGTCTTGATAAGTAAGTTCTCCAGCTAAATGTTGTTCATTCATGTAATCACTTACTTCTGACTGTTTCCAAGAAAAATCTGAATACTCACTTCTAAGAGCATTCTTTACTTCTAATGTTGTAACTGTATTATTAGCTTGTAATAAGTTCATTACTGTAGCGCTCATATACCCACGCTTAAGGTCTGCAATCATCTTTTTCATTATGTTGGTTTTAATTATTCAATAGCTTCCCAATCTTCAGCTAGTATGTCTTCTGTAGAAGCTGACCACATTATAACTTTACCATCTTTCTTCATTGCTTGAAGATATGGTTCAAATGTAAGCATACTTCCTTCAGCCATACAGTGTGCTTTTTGGACATTTTCATTAACTAGTATCCCATCTGGATACCCAGGTAAATAAGTGACATAATCAATAGTTACCCATTCTTTTCTTCTTACTCTAGCTTTATTCTTCAAAGCTGTAAGGGCAAATTTAAAATCTGAATTCATACCTCTAAGTTAACCAAATTATATATTTTAATCTACATTGTTCCTCTTTATATGCAATAATTTCTGAGTTAAGTAATCCATTACCAGCAGCTACATGAGTACTATCAAAACCTCTTTTATTAAGCTCTGTATAATTTAATGTAAATGTATTACCTCTATACCACCCACTATATACAAAAGGATTACCTGTATGTACTTCATAAACAAGCAGTACATTATCTCTATCATATCCTGTATAACCAAGAGACTTCTTAACTACTTCTGAAAAGTAATTACCATCTCCATAAGCTTTACCTGAGAATTGGAAATTACCAACAGGTCTAATCTTAAGACCTTGTTCTATGATAGGAATAACTGAAGTACAACGAGTACCATGTATAAGAAGTCTAGTTTCATTATTCTTCTGTTTACTCATCCACTTATCAAAGACTACTTCTTCAGCATCTTTCTCTACTTCCATTATTCCAGATATAGTTTTACGTGTATCTTTCTTAACTTGATCTATAAGATACTTGATGTCTTTATTTATCTTACATTCTTTCATTCTAACACCTAAAACATCTAATAAACTTTTCTCTTCAACTTCTTTAACTTTAGTCTTAGTTTTCTTAGCTAACTTGGCAGCTTTAGCTTTCTCCTTCTTAATCATATTAACCTGAGCACTCATTGCATCTAAGTTATCTTGTTCTTGTTGAATAGCTTTAGCAAAGTCAATATTAGGAAGTAGATAATTCTTGGTATTACCCATGTATCTAGGGATAGTCATATATAACTTAAGAAGATTCTCATTAACAAGAGCTTTCTTCTTTTTAGGATCCATAACTATAAGTGCATCAATGATTTTCTGTGCTTCATCTACTTGTACTTCACTTACTGCATCTGCCTTAACAGAATATGTATCTTTTACTAACTTATTTGTATAATCTGACATTCTAGTCATAAAGCTCTTAGTTACTTTACACTTAATAGCAGACAACCCTCTTCCCTTAGGTTTACTTACTGTAACTGTAATATCAGGTTCAGTGCTAACTAGATGTGTCATATCTTGATAACCTTTCTTAACCTTAGATTTAAAAATCTTATCCCAATGAGACATGGGTTTACTTGTTTTAACTGCAGTTAACTCTATTCTACCATAAGTAATGTCAATAGAACCATTGTTCTCTTTCATCTCATAGTATTTGTTGTTATTTTGAGCACTTACAAGTACTAACTTGGCATATTTACCTTCTGTTTTCATAATCTAATTTTATTGTAACATTCTCTTCTTCTTTTTCTTGATAAATGACCAACTTTGACTATACTGATACCTAAATCTTCATATATTAAAAGAGTTCTTTCATCTGTATCTCTAGCAGGTATTAGTAAAGCATATATACCACCTCTTTGATTAACATGTTCATAACATATCCTAGGACCAGTCATAGATCTTGCTAATTGTCTTATACCTTTAATCACTTCCCAGCATTCCTCATTTTCATTAGGAAGTTCACCAATAAACTTTATATATTTAGTAGATTCTTTCATATTTCTTTTTTAGGTTTTTCTACTCTTTGATAAGAAGCTCTTCTACTTTTCTTACTTATTACAATAGGTTTTATATCATAATTTAGATCTTTAAGAATCTCCATATTTCTATCAGACATACCTGGTATAAGAATTTCATGATAAAAGAATTTACCATTTGGATCAGCAGCATAAATACTTCTACCACCTAATCTATCCCATACTGTAGATTTATTCTTATTAGATTTAAGTTCAAAAGCTAAAGCTCTCACAGTTTGTATTAATTCTAAAGCTTCTGAGTTATCTTCAGGATATTCATGCATTATACTTACCCAATTCATATCTTAAATTTTTTATACTTAGCTTTTAGTTTTCTAGATATCATAGCCTCAGTTATATTAAAACCTAAATCTAATAGTAAACTCTTATTATAATCTGTCATTTTTAACAGATATGATCTAAAGTTAGTATCCACCATAGACCAATCACGAAAAAGAATAGGGACACCTTTATCTAGAGCAATCTTCTTAAGAAGCTCTATGGGGATGTCCCTATCATTTATATTTACTATTATTCTTCTTAACTTAAGCAAGCTCACTACTTACTACTATTAACCACTTAGGATCAACATGAGCTGTAACATCAGCATCATTAATCTCTTTTATTTCTTCAGGAGTTTTCTTATATCTTTCACATAATAAAACTTCATTCTCTAATGCACTCTTAGATTTATCTTTACCTTTAACCATTACTCCTATATCACCATTCTTTAACCATGATATAAGTAGTACAGTTTTACCAGGTGCTACTATATCATAAGGAGCTTTCTTCTTAAATTTATAAGTTCCTGGAGGATACTTAGCTGCTAATTCTTGAATTACTGGAGCTTGTTCTGCTAACCAGGGTATAAATACTTCTTTATAACTCATAAGTTTGTTGATTATGTCTCCCATGAGACTGATTAAATTTTTAGTTTTATCTGTATTATACTGTTTCAAAGCCTCTTCTTCAGCTCTGTCTTCTTCTCTCATATAAGTAAGATAGTCATATTGACGTATGTACTCTTCATGAGATTCTCTTTCTTCTTCATACATCATATATCATATAGTAATTGGTGTTAGATGATCAACTATATGACTGATAGGTTCATCTTCATTATACGTATTATATCTTATATTTAATAATTTAAAATTAAGATCTCTAAGTATACTTTCTGAGTAATCACTTATATAAGCTGATACAATACAACCCCATACATGATTAAACATGTTTCCTCTAACAGTTCCAAATGATTTATGAACTGGTGATGATGACATTTCAGTTAACATATTAATCACTACATTTAAAGATTCTTTATCAATACCAGAGGTGCCATATCCTGTTGGAATAAATACATATACATATTTCATAGTAATTAATTTATTTAAGTTAATTATATAATAGTTGTATCATAGTATGAGATCTTATCTGGATTAAAAGCTTCTAAGGCTTCCTTTACCCATTTTTCATCTACAGTATTCTTAAAAGCTAATATATCTATATGCGCAGTTTCATCCGGATTAAGTCTTAATGCTCTACCTATTCTTTGAGCAGCTTTTCTATTATTACCATAAGCATGCAGTATAATAGAAGCCATAAGTCTAGGTATATTAGCTCCTTCACCCAATTGGAGTACACAACTCATCTTAGTTATAGCACCAGAAATAAACTTTTTCATGTTTTCTTCAGATGCTTTATTATTACTATGATAACTATGTGCGCATAAAGAATCAGCTTGAGATTGCTCATTAGCAAACAGTAAAGTCTTAACTTTAGATTGATCTAGCAATCTTTTAGCATACTCATCTTTACTTCTAAATACTTGCATAGACTTCATTCTCATAATGCTTAATTGCATTGTACTTGATCCTTTTTCTTGAGCATCATAAATTCTATCTGTCCAATAATCATAATTCTCTTGCTCTGAGGTATACCAGCTATTAGTTACTCTACCTGTCTTCTTATCTTTGATTACAATCTTATGATTTTTTTCTTGACTTAATTCTAACAGATGTACTGTTATAGTATAATCATTAAGAATCTTATCATCAATTGCTTCTTCAGTAAGATAAGTATATACTATGGGACAGAATGATTTAATCATTCTACCTTTATCTGACTTTTCATATTTAGGTGGTGTACCAGTTAATCCAACAATATAGCCCATATAGCTATTAAGGAATGCTCTGTGACTTGACTTAAGTGAATGACATTCATCTAGATAAACTACATCATAATCAGCAGGATTCATCTTTGTTAATGATCTATAACTTACAAATGTAATATGCTCAGCTAAATGAGATAACTTCCACTTAACAGCTTCATCTTTCCACTCTTTAAATATAGACTTTTTAGGTGCAACTACTAATGCCTTAGCAGCTCTTCCTTCTGTGGCACGCTTATTAGTAACCAATTGAAAGTGCTCAAGACCTAATCTAGTCTTTCCTACTCCCATTGAAACTGCAACACCTGATCTTAAATGCTTACGTATGGCTTCTAAAGCTTCTGCGCGTACATCATCTTTAGTTTTTACTACCATAACTTTAAGTTTTAGTTTATTTTCTATGTCTAAATGACTCTTTGAGATCAAATCCATGACCTACTATCTTACCTTCATTAGTTTGTGTATCAGGTAATGGAGGATTATCTACAATCCATCCCATAAATGTCTCTACATTTATATATACTTCTTTAGCTGATAGTATATTATGAAAGTTAAATGTACATAATAGAGGTACTTGCCACTCACCCTTTCTACCTATTTTCATAAGTACAGGTTTCCTATGTATCATGTTAGCATCAATTTCTACACCATTCTCTTTTTTGTATTGATTCTTATTATCCTCACCTTTACCTCTATATACACGTCTTCCTAATACTTTAAATCTATCTGCTTTATATAACTTATCTAATTTATCAAGTTCCTCAACAGTATGATATAATTTTTTCTTATAAGCATACATAGTATACAAAGTACCACCTATAGCAAAGTTAAGTTCATGAATATCATCACCTTCTAAGTTCAATTCTTTCTTCTTGACCACTTTACCTCTTACATAGATTTTATTATGATCTATACCATAGATACCTTGAAAGTAATCAAAATAATCTTTGTACTTGCTCACTATTTTCACATGTTAAATTTTAAATCAGATATCCATGTTCTCTTGCCCAAGCTGGGTTCTCATGGATTCTTTGTGGATGACATACTGAACAGCATGCCATAAAATAATTTACATTAAAGAGCATTTCACCTAACCTACCATTCTTATGATGAAGGTTGGTTGTATTATTATTACAATCATATACTTCACAAACAGGGTGATTAGCAAGATATTCATCTCTTACTAGCCTATAAGTAGCTAACTGAATAGCTCTCTTCTCACTTATAGGACTTATTCTTTTCTTTTTCTTTACTGGAGCATTTTTCTTTTCTCCAGCCTTTATCTTCCCCCAACAGTATTGACAGTAACGATTACCCATATAGTTCTTCCATATAGGTTTTTCCTTATCACATCCATTACATATCTTTGTCTTCATCTGTTTCTTCTGTTGGAAATAATGCTTGTCTTACTGCATCAACTGCTGCTGTATTCTCTTCATTAATCAAATCATATACGGGACTAAATTTATCTATAATACTAGTAAGTAGTTTTACTTTGATACCCTCCCTTATTTTTTTAAGATATTCTGGAGTAAACTCTTTAAATATTGTGATTTCTCCTACTGGAGAGTCTACTATATAAGTTACACCTCCATCTTCTGCAACCTCATTGAATCCATCAAGTTGGTCTTCTAATATAAGGTAGATAAAAGCTATTTCCTCATTAGAGAGGGTATCAAAAGTCATACTGCTTGTTTTAGTTCATAAAAATCTTTAGGTAAAATACCTTCTTTAACAAATCTCTTAATTACATGTTCTTTCTTAATACCAAGATTATCCAGGTCTAAGGTATTAATAATTTTTGGATCTGTAGCACTTTTCTCTAAAGAAAATACATTTTTAGCTAAAATACTGTTAGGAAAAAGAGTATGATAAAACTTATCACATAATAAATTAGTACATTCTTGCTTAAACAAGTTAAGAGATCTTTGTGCTCTTCTATTTACTCTACTAATTCTTTTTCTTTTCTCCCAATGCATATCTTTTATTTCTTTCTGAGTATACATATTTAAGCCATATAATGCTCTTTTGTACAACAAATTTTGATAATCTGTAAACTTAGGTTCTTCATAGACTGTCTTCTTAGTCATTGCATTACCTTTCTGCTGATAGTCAGCAAGTTTTCCTTTATACTCTACGGAATTATTCTTAAGAACTTTTAAGTCCTTTAGACTGTTGAGTGTTTTCATGGGCTGTAATATTAAAGGTTGTACAAAAAAAAGAGAGTCCATTAAGAACTCTCCATTATTTAGCTTTTTAAGATTTATTTGACTTGCTCCTCATTATCATGTTTAATGAACACATCAGGAGTATTAGGATCTTTCACATAAAAACAATCCCTATAAATAGGTTTATTATTTACTGAATATACCATACCTGTTATTGTGCTAGTCTTAAGGCTCCTATCAGGATACTTACTACTAAAAGGAGTCATTTGCTCTATTATTTGAATCTTACCAGGTAATTCCTGATCATGATGCCAATTGAGCCTTTTAAGTCTACTTTTAGTACCTCTAATTAAAGTACTTAAAGTTTTTTCATAAGTCAAATCATCTTCATTAGTGATTGTTCTAGTCTGAACAACTCTTATATATCCGAAGACTGAGTTTTTCTTTGACTGGACAACCACATCACCTGCTTTAGTAGCAGTAACTTTTACTGGTCCATCCATGACTTTAAGTATTAGGTTTATATTAGATTATTCATCAGGTGTGTAATCTTGATCATTGATTTTATCTTCAACAGGGATATCTTGTATATCATAGTCTACAAATTCATCATCATCCATAGTAGCACGCCCTGGTTTGGTAATAATACTACCATAATAAGGATTATTAATCTCCATACCATAGTTAGTACTGTTAAGATTGTTAAGTTCTTCATCAGATGCTGATAAAAACTCATTTAGAGATATCTCTATTGTTCTTCCGTCTTGTAATTGATATAACATATTCTATGAAAGTTCCAAGTTTCACTTCAAAGATACATAACTTATACTTCTTAGATGCATAATAACATCTTAAGTATAAAATATGTTCTATGTATATAGCTATAAAATTAGATATGAGGGGAGATAAAGACTATAAAACTTTATGCATCCCCTCATTATGATACAGTTCCTACTGTATACAATATTATAATAGGATAACAACTGTAGTAATAACTACTAGAAGTATAAAGACTATCCATATAGGTTTAATCTTAGGTTGATCTTTAACCAAGACTTCTTTTTCTCTATCTTCAATTGCATTTAACTCTTCACCAATAGCATTTTGTCTTTGGGGCCTTCCCATTTGTATCATTTCCATAAAATTTATTAAAAGGATGCAAATATACTAATTATTTGCTACCCACTTGTTTTTGTGTCTTGCAATAGTTCCTTTAAGAGCTTCAATGTAGCTCTCAGGATTCTCACAATATTTAAGACATCTTCCATTATTGTCTTTGTATAAGCATGCTAAGAAGCTATAATAATCTCTTTCAGGATCATAAAAATCATCTTGCCATTGCTTGTAATAATCAATAGATTCTTTCCAATTATCAAACTTAAAATAAGGACCACCTGTATTAAATCCAAATAAGTTATTCTTATCTAAACTACAGTCTGTACATGTAAACCATCCAGTTTCCCATATGGCTTGTGCTGTCACTATTTCAGGGTGTTGAATCTCCTTCTCTATGCAATAATTATACACATTCTCTGGAGTTAACTCTTCACTTGATATTGAACTAATCAATAAAATCATCATTAATACTTTCATACAATAGGTTTTAGTTATTAAAATGGGAAATTATCATCCTGATATTCTGATAAATCTCCCTTTGATCTCTTAATTGTTGGACCACTAGACCATATGTCTACATAGTCATTATATTTACTTATTTTAGATTTTAACTTAGCTTCTAATTCATTTAACTTTAATCCCATATCAGACCAATCTATGGTATCACCTACAGCTAATGACTTCTTTACTATGTCACGTGTAGTATGTTTATCCATCTTATTTATAATAATTCTAGTTGCATGAGGATTACTCCTACATATATCTAAAAAACTATTAACATCTGTTGATACTCTTAATAACAAACTGCTATCAAGATGTGAATCCATTGCATTAAAGTAATTGTATAATCCTTCCCACATATCTTGAGAAATACCTACTCCACGCATACTATAGCGTATGTAGTACTTCATTGCTTCTTCTTTATTTTTTATCTTATTATTTAATATTGCTCCTATCATACCCTTAGTACCTATCTTACATATGACCTTATCTTCCAATAATCCCATAACATCTGGATTAACCACATTTGCTACAGTTTTAATTAACTCCATTTTTAAAAATCCATTATTTTCTCTTCCTTTACCCCATTGAGTAAGACGAGAACTTGATCTACCTGTTTTCTTATAAGTAACAGCTGTTAAATTGTTACCCTGTTTAATAAACACGCCATTAGGACCCATTCTTAAGTTAAACTGTTTATCCATAACAGTAATCTTCTCTGGTCCATCTACTATAACTCTTGCCCCATAAAATTTAAGCATGTCATCACGATGATACATGAATTGTTGCATTTTCAGAGGCATCTTCTGAAGTTGTAACATCTTGTCATATATCTTTTTATCTGATGCAGTGAGTATAAACTCTGTTTTTGTTTCTTCCATAAAATATATAATAAGTAGGCTAGCATAACACTAGCCTACTATGTTTACTCATTTGTGTCATTTCCTTTAGGTCCTCCTCTAAGAGCACTAAAGAACATTTGACCTATACCTGCGTTTGCTCTATGCTCTATAATATTACTCATAAGAATAACAACAGCATAAAACTCATTTATATGCTTAATATGAGGTTCTAAAGCTATCAATACTTCTGTCTTACCATCATATTTATCCATAGCTTCCTTAACTTCTTTAAATAGAAAATCTATTCTATCTTCAGGAATACCCATTGTTTCAAAAGTCTCATTACTATCAGGTTCTACTATAGCAATCTTAAAAGGATGACCTTCAGTTTGTGCTGATGTATCAAGTACATTAGTCACATTAAAGAAAGATGGGAATAGTTTTATTATAAATTTTTTCATTGTAGGAACTGTTAAATTATTAATAAGTATACTAGTTTAAGTACACTATGTTAGTTTCAAATTCTAGACCTCTTATATCTAAGTAGTCTGTTTTTACAGGATATGTGTTATGCAGAATATAGAAATCATAATCTGTTAACTCATCATCCTTTACTATTACTATTATATCATTAGCCATAGTCTTATGATTTAAGTGAGTAAATAAGAGCCCCGATTAAAGGGCTCTATATTATCTATTTACTAATAAGTATCTTGCCGGGATCTACTCCAAACCAGTTATTACTACCAAATTCTGATTTACCATGTTTCTTATATCCTTCTGCTCTAAGCTTATCATTCTCCAATTCTTGAAGACGTAACATCTTATCAGAAGATAATAAATCTCTAGTTTTAGCATCATTTTGAGCTGCCTTAAGATTACCTATAGAGGTAATGACTAAAGCATCAGCAACACCTTGAGCTTCAGCTTTTACAGCATTAGCTTTAAATATCTTTTCTTGCTCTAACTTACTTGCCAGCTCATTCTTTCCAATTTGTACTGCTGTTTGAGTTGCTAAATCAGATATACCCTTAGGGAAATCAACATCTGTTATTCTTACTCTCTTGAATTCTACATGAAACTCAGGTAACTCTTTTATTAATATCTTAGTTAAAGTATTTTCAGCTTTTACCCTTGCTGTCTTGTTTAATTCTACTGCAGTATATTGAGGTACAACCTCTTTACAAGCAGATGATAGTGAAGTTTCAATCTTTACATCCACATCTGTAATACCTTTATGTAATTGGTTTACTTCTAAAGGTGTAAGATTATAATCTAGAGCTACTTTAACTGTAGTTTCCATATCTTTTGAATCATTAAAAGTATATGTATTAACTAAAGTATGTTCTCTAACATCATATTCAATCATGTCATCCCATAACCATGAGATTCCTACGTCCATTCCTTCATCATAAACTCTTTCCATGTTGGTTGATCCACCCCAGGAGACTTGTACCCCTTTATGACCTGCATCAACTGTTGTACATGATGTTGTTACTAAGGTCAATATGACCAGCAATGATAATAATTTCTTCATTAGTTCTTTGTTTTAGTTTCTTATTTTAGCTTAATTGCTGTTCTTGGTTACCAATTTATACACTAAGTATGCTGGTATTCCTATAGGCCATATTATAGGCACTATAACAAGGATCCAAAACTCCTTGACATCTTTTAATTTACTCCAGTGAGCATTTACTGCATCACCTCCGTTAGCTAACCTAACTTTCTTACCTATATCACCTTTCCATAAGAAATAGAAAGTTAATAGGCATACAATCATACTAAGTATACTCATGCTTTATTCTCCTTTTTTTGTTTAGCTTCACGCTTTCTCTTTTTGTAGGATATAGTTGTTCTGTTTAACCATGTGATAAATAATACACTTAACCACACTAGTACAAACATCAATAATAACACTACAATAATACCTAATGCTCCTTTCATTATTATTCAGCTTTAGTTTTATTATATCCTGAGTTATCCCAGAAATCATCACATTTATCTTCACCTTTTTTAGGTGTAAATTCAGCATAAGTCTGCCAATGTCTATTAGCAGGTGCTGTAAATCTATGACAATTATCTTTAGACTTACACTCTTGGTTCTTACACATTGAAATATCAGCCATAATAAATAGTTTTTAAGTTTAAGAAAAGGGCCTAGATTACTCTAGGACCCTTGACAGATTGGAAGAAGCGGTGTGTATGAACACAAACAATACCATCCCTGACATTGTGCTGTTGTACTAAGTACATATCTTCAATATATCTTTAAACTTTAATAAGTTAGTGGTATATTATACACTCAATTAGTCTATTTTGTTCAACTAATTGCCACCATAATGTATAAATCTAAGCTCCTGGATGTTGAAAATACCAGTTATCAACTCTACTATAAAACCCTGATAGACAAGATCTCATGAGACCTTTATTAGGAGTTTTATAATTTACATCTTCTCTGGTAAGTATAAACTTAGGAAGTTTAGGATAACTTGCATATTTCTTTTTCATAAGAATATGCGCTGCTATATCACCTTGTGTCATAATGACTTTAGACTTTATAAATATGAGAGGTTACCATATAGATAACCTCTCAATATTATTTAGTCTTGCTCAACTGCAGGTGAGTTTAATAAATCAGCAATTGTAGCCATAGAAGCTTGTCTCTTATCTTCTTCAGATAATAAACCTTTAAGCTCTGTTTCAATTTTACGTAATTTATCTAACTCTTGTTTGTGAGTAGCTATCTTATAACATTTAGTAATGTCAGCATACCATTTAGCTGCTCCAGCTTTACCCAATTTAAATGCTGGTACATCTTTGATCTTCATCTCCTTAGCAGCTGCAATGTACGCATTCTCACGTCCTTTTACTGAGCTATAAGCTTTGATTAAATCACTAGGGTTAGTTAAATTAAAAATGTTACCAAAACCATCAAGTTCTCCTGTAGTTTGGTTGGCATCTTCAGTGTCACCCATTAACTCTTTAATTTTACTTTTTACTTGCTCTAACATTGCAGGTACTGCTGCATAGTCAAATTGATCTTTCTTTGCTACTCCTGTGTTAGCTGCTGCTTTTTTCTTTGCCATTTTTTTTAAATTTAGCTATTAATAATTAATTTTTAGTGTGCGTATTCTACTAGAGTCTCCTCTAGGCAGGCCGGAGCCTTGTGTCAATATATTTTGTATAACTCATTTGCTAGTTTGAAATTATTCTGCTCATAAGAACCATTAAGACCTTTAAGATGTAGTAGATCAAAATCATAATAATCTACAGTATAAGTTTCTCCAACCTTAGCTTCGCAGAAATCATGTTCCTGTCTTATAATTCTGTCTCCCTGTTTGAATTTCTTAACCATAAATCTTATAATTTTCAGAATCAACTAATTCTATGTCTACCATTTGGTAAGTATATCCATCATAATCTACTGTACCACTAGTACTATGGACAAAATTTATAATAAAAGTATCTCCTATTTTAAGCATATTATCATTAAGACTATTGATTTTTTCAGTAGTATCAAGTGATATAATTCTTACTAGATCTCCTGCTTTAAATTTAACCATAACTAATAGATTTCATAATATTCATTAGATGCTAATACTAAGTCTGATAGCTGATAACACCAACTATTACTGTCAAAAGCAATAGATCCACTAATAATATTTATAGTAAATGTATCTCCTACATTTAACATACGTCTATCATAAGTATTAATTCTTGTAGTATCTTCAAGTGAAATAATCCTTACTACATCCCCTTTCTTAAACTTAACCATAGATTTTATATAATATAGATTCAACTAATTCAAACTGACTATGATGATAACCACCTCCAGGTATATTACCATTACACCAACCATCATTATCAATGAATGTAATAGTCATAATTCTTCTAGTACCTATATGTCTAACAATAAAACCTTCTCTAAAAGGATTATCTTTATTAGTACACCTCATAGTATTCAATTTCAGCTAATTCTACTGCTTCTGCATATACACCACAACCAGATTTATATTTTTGATCTTCAGGCCATAGTATATCACACCTCATATTCATAATAACTCTTTTAACAGTAAAAACTCTATTAGGTTTATAACCAGAACCTCCACTATCTTCACCAGTATTAAAACCAGGTTTACATCTAACTTTATCTCCTTGTTTATATTTTCTCATAATTAGTAAATTTGATAATTAGTTATACAATGCTTAGATACTAACTTAAAAGATGCATGTTCAAAATAACCTTTTATTTCTTCTAACTCTACACCAAAACCATCTACACTTAAACAAGTATAAGTATTACCTTTGATTATTCTATTACCTTTATGAATTCTAAGAAGTATATCCCCAGGTTTAAAGTCAGATATCAAAATATAGAGTAATTAGTAGCTTCTACTATTGGTTTAGAAACTAATTCATTAGCTTTTTTACATGCTTTTAACCATGCTATTTCACTAAAAGTAAGTTCTCTAGCTTTAGACATATCATATTCATCACATTCATCAAAGTATTGATAGTCTTTATCAAAGATAATTTCTTTATCATCTTGGTCAACCCAGATATGACCTTCTGTACTTTGAAAACAATAATCATTAGAATTATCCATTTTAGGTTTAGTATCACATTCAAAGTAATACTCATAAGAGTTATTCTTCAGGTAGTAATAACCTCCTACCTTAATATCAGTATATTCCATAATCTTAATTTTAGTAAATATTATATAATTCTATTTGTTTAGGCTCATCTACATAATGTCCTAATCTAATACAAGTTTCTAAATGTCTAATTTCATCATCATCAGCTAACTCCCATTTCTCATCCTTATCAAAACTGCCCCAACCTCCACCATCAAGATCATGCTTATAAAAACTATGAGAATCTAAAGAAATACATGGTCCTTCAAGCAAGCCTTTTTCTTTCTTATGATTAATAATTAGAACTTTTAATATCCAGGTAGAGGTAAAATTAGTGATTTTATATACCTTACCTAATTCTAAATCAGATATAACCTTAATATATTTCATAACTTTCTGTTTTTACTTCTGACCTAGGTATAAATTTACCTTGTCTAATACACTTATCTAACCAAAGTTTTTCAAAAGAACTAGCTAATGCATAGTTATACCCATGATCTTTATAAAAGTTGAAATGTCTATCAAAAGTATTAGCATGCTCACGTATATAAAAATTATCATATCCTTTTTTAACTATATACACATAGTCTCCAGCAGTTACATAGTATGTTTCTCCTGCTTTTAAATCTTTATGTTCAATATATATCATAATTATCAAAATTTAATGGTGGTTTAGGTACAAGTTTATTATGTTTAATACATTCCCCTAACCACTTAATTTCATGTGGGTCAGCTTCTCTATACTGATAATTACCATAAAACTTGAAACCATTATTAAAACTTGGGTTATTTGTCATTATATAGGAGTTGTATAATCCTTTTCTAACAATCCATTTATAGTCATTTTCAGTAACAACATAAAATTTATTATCTTCTAAGTCCTCTTTATCAATATATCTCATAAGTCTCTGATTTAACCTCATTAAGAGGGATAAATTTACCTGCCTGTTCACAAGCTATAACCCAATTCCTTTCTTCTAAGGTAGCTAATCTACAATGTGTAAGATTTATTGTAGTAGTAATACTTCCAAAACAAAATCTACTTCCACTAATATCTACAAAACACTTGGTGTTAATATTATTATGTCCAGCTTTATCTAAAAACTCTTTACCATAAGGGGTTTTATTATAGTAAATCTCATCTTCTACTATATCTTCATTAGTATATTGCATAAATCTCCTTTTTATATTTATCTAAATCCTTAATGTGTCTACATCCATCAACATAAGCTTGTGTTTCTTCTTCAGTAGCTGGTCTACAAGCACTGTGTAACATACGCCATCCTCCAGAATATTCTACATGACAATTTCTAGATCTATGTATCTTATACATCTTACCTATTACACTCTTTTTAGACCATCTATCAACTGGCTCAAGTCTTATAACTATGTCACCTGGTTTAAGATTATCCCATTTATTTGAATTGTTCATATTTAGTAAATTTGATAATTAGAATTTTCTACTATTTTCTGTGTTATTAACTCATTTATAGCTACTATAACTCTTGTAATAGCTTTATAATCTCCTTGTTTAGATGTAGGCCATCCACCACTTCCTGCTTTATAACCATAATGTTTACTACAAAAGTCAACAGCATCTAATTCTAAAACTCTAAATATTTCTCTATTAGAACCATCCCCTCTAGTTAAATGATCATCAGATACTCTAAACTCATATTGACTGTCATTAATTGTAAATACTATAGTGTCATTATATTTAACTGTATTCATAATCTAATTTTTAAGTTCTTAGTTGTACCACCAGAGAGCTTGCACTCTCCCTGCTATATTATTTAAGCGTACTATAACTCACATGGAGCTTTGGTGATAGATTGGGGACTTTTACCTATTCCCCGTAGACCAAACAATAATCAGGATTAAAGGGGAATCAATCCTCTAATATCTTAATATATATCATAGTATTCCTTAAGTAGTGGATTAACCCATTTACCTTTATAATACACATAATCTCTTCCTTCAAAGATACCATCATTTTCAAACCATCTAAAATTTACAGGATGACTTATCCTTTTTTCATTGTATTTTCCACCAATGAATTCTGTCCCTTTAGGGAATCTCTTTCTAGCTTCTTCTAATAACTTATTTTTAGTAATATCATCCATAAATTTTATATTGTTCTATGGACTCACCTTTAATCATAGCTTGAAGAGCATTTATAACTCTTGTTACTGCTGCAATATCTCCAAACTTGTATTCAGGCCAGTCACAAGATCTTTCAGATCTATATCCATAATATTTGTCACAAAAAGCATACTTATCAAATATATCTAACATCTTAAATATTACATCATTCCCATAACTAAAACTTACATAACAATCTTTAATAATACCAATATAAGTGTTACCTTTAATCTTAAAAGATACT
>Ga0210003_1000361_pt1 | contig 40795 bp, 30 predicted proteins | sample LantaG_FD_182804 | JGI IMG/M metagenome (GOLD analysis project Ga0210003, IMG submission 182804) | Deep subsurface microbial communities from Baltic Sea to uncover new lineages of life (NeLLi) - Landsort_02402 metaG (SPAdes) (version 2) | ecosystem: Environmental > Aquatic > Marine > Oceanic >...
CGCCCTTCTGTAATAGGGGCAACCCGCCCGTTTTTGTCGATTTTTTTGAGCGGGTCCTTGGCTCAATTACTGCGTTACGCAGCCTCGCCCAATGCTCGACGTACCATATGTACGCCTCCACTTGGGCCGAGACCGCAGGCCTTGTACTTGAACCAAATCCCTCGCTCAAAATGGGCGTTGCAATTTATTGTGGTTTCTGGCGATTTTTTGGAATCCGCTACCAGCGTTTTTGATTGATTTTTTGAACCGCTAATGGACGCTAATGGACGCGAATAAGATAAAAGCAAAAAATTAAAAAACAAAAGAAAAACGGATTATTTATCCCGCAAAGGCGCAAAGGCGCAAAGGCGCGAAGAACAGATGAAAAGAAAAAGATAATGTTGAAAATATATTGAGGTGGGATATAATTGCTGGGAGTTAGGTAGATGAGTAAAAGGTAAATTTGGCGACAAGAGTTTTACCACGACGAAGAGAAGGAAGAAGTTAATATATAAAAGACAAAACGGATGTTTTTGAACCACGAAGGGCGTGAAGAGCGCGAAGAAAGGACGGAAGGAAGACTGAGGTCGGAAGACGGAGTTTTTAGAGAAAGGGTTTTGAGGTTGAGAGAAAATAGGTGACTGTCCCGAATGGCGGTTCCTTAAGGGTTTTTTGGGAAAACACTCCCCGCATCGGCAAGATAGATTGTTTAAATTTTAGGGTTTCACTCTTGTCGAAATAGATGCCAAAAACAGTACTTATAAGCAATTTCGGCAGTTTTGGCGAAAAGGCTTGAATAAATGTAAAACAACAGGGATTATTGCTTAAGGAACCGCCATTCGTGACTGTCCCTAGTTTTTTTGGGGTTTAGCCTATCTGCGACTGCGTCCTGATCTGCGATATTGATCCAAGAGCTTCTGCAAGCGTCCGACGACGTCAGGGTGCTGCTGCCATACGTTCTTTGTCTCACCAGGGTCAGCATCAAGATCATAGAGTTGTCCGGGCGGCTCGCCCGGTCCGGGTTGCGGGAACGGTCTTGGTTCAAAGCTCAAGTCATGTATCCTGCCGGTCTTTTCATCAATTCTTGGCAGTCCGGGACAGTCGTAAAGCCCGACGCCGAAATGAAAGTCGCCACCGTGGCCAAGCCCTTCGATGAGTTTCCATTTCCCCTGTCGGATTGCGAACATGCCGCATACGGAGTGGTGGACTATAGCCTCACGCTTGCGTGATAGCTTTTTGCCAAACAATGCAGGCAGGAAACTATCACTGTCTTCTCCGGCATTTTGTGGTAACGACAAGCCCATAAGTTCGGCACATGTTGCCATAAGATCGGTCAGGCAAATGGTCTCGTCGCATGTGGAGGCATGGCTGATTTTGCCTGGCCAGCGAGCGATAAAAGGTACGCGATGTCCCCCTTCATAAATCTCGGCCTTTTGGCCTCGCCAGGGCAGATTGGACCCGCGGTGCCTGGATCCGTTGTCGCTTGTCACAATAATGAGTGTATTGTTTGTGAGCTTCAAGCGATCCAGAGCATTTAGCACTTCGCCGACCGCCCAATCAAACTCGATTACAAAGTCGCCATATTTCCCCAGGCTGCTCCTGCCGCGGAATCTCTTATTAGGTGTATGGGGTAAGTGAACGTTTGTCGTGGAGTAATACAGAAAGAAAGGCTTGTCCTTGCTGTTTTCAATGAATTTGATGGCTTCTGCGGAGAGTCCTATCGCGGTGTCTTCAAGTTTGCGGCGACAGCGATTGACCACTGCCTTATCCGTTATACTTTCGCCATCTTTCATTCCAACGATATTGCGATCTCTTACAAATACCTCGGAACTCGGCGGCGAGTTATGACTAAATGGTACCCCGAAAAAACTATCAAAGCCGACTTCCAGCGGACCGGGCCTCATGATTCCTTTCTGGTAAGCGTCATTACTTCTACCCCACCCCAGGTGCCATTTGCCAATAGCCCCGGTCGCATAGCCGTGTTGTTTCAACATTGCCGGCACGGTGAGGCGCCCTTGTTCGATCAGTAGCGGCATGCGGTCGTTCAAGACCCAATCCTTCAGCCATGTTCGCCAACAGTATCTTCCTGTGAGAACACCGTAGCGGGTAGGTGTACAAACTGCCGAAGGAGTGTGAGCATCGGTGAACTTCATGCCTTCATCAGCCAGGCGATCACAATTGGGTGTGGGTATCTTTCGAGAGCCATAGCAACCCAGGTCGTGGTAGCCAAGATCATCGGCCATGATATATACGATATTGGGTAATTGCCTCCGCTTTTCGACAGCGCACAATGTTCCCGACAGTGCGGCGGAAAGAACGCCGAGTGCTGTTGTACGGAGAAAGGTTCGTCTTTGCATATTTCTACCGATTCTCTGCTTTCAGCAGTTTGACCTCGTGCAGACACAATCCATACCGTCCGCCGGGTGGGTTAAATTCAAGTTTCATGCCATTCCAACCGGAGCTGAAGTTTGCAGAATAGCACAACCACAGCGTCCGGCCGTCACTGCTGATGAACTTACTTGGAAAATTCAGAAAATAGGCCTGCTCACCGAAGTCCTTCATATAGGTCACCATCCGCCATGGACCGGTCAGCGTGTCAGCCTCCAGAATATAAGAGTCCATCTTTGCCACGGTGGGCCAGCCGTCGGTAACACACATCAGATACTTCTTCAATGCCGGAACATATGTTGCCGTGACACACCCCATATTATTGTTCCACTCGATCAGCGGTTTAATTTTCTCAAAATCATTTGTCCATACGGGATTTGCCTTTTTATCATGACCGGCAAAAAATTCCCAAGCCTTGATGTCGTTGATCGTTTCAGGAGCTGGCGTCACACGGGCAAGATAAATCTGGTCAGCGGAAATCCAACTGAGGTTTGCATGCGCAAAGTCCTCCGTGCATGGCTGTGTCTCGAACGGCTCTCCCGGCTTTCCAACTTTCAGGCAAGGCCGCGGCATGTGGTCGTCCTTAACGGCCCCCATCCCTAACATATACGCCTTGCCGTCCGGCGAATGCCCCATGTTCTTGCCGAAATCAACAAAGTGAGGCGCTCCCATCTTCACCGGTCCGAGGTGCTCACTGGGTTCTGGAAACAACGGCTTGCTCGGTGACAGCGGCGAAGGTGTCCACGTCTTGCCAAAATCTCGTGAAATCTGGAATCCAGGCATCGGCCCCAGATTTGGCCAGTTCCATTTGAATCCCCTGTGGTTGTAACCACCGTCAGGTCCAAGGCAGTAGGTAGCGTAGTACCAGATACCGTTATAGACCAGAGAACCCGCGGGATAACGACCCGTGTAAGGCATAGCAGCGGCAACCTTTACCTTGGAAGTGTTTCTGATAGTCAAATTCAGAGGATCGTCACCTATCATCACGGCGTGAGCCGTGCGAGCATCATCGGCGCCTGCGGAACTGCATCCCATTCCTTCGGTTCTTCCATCGGTCCAAGGTGAATACAGATTGCCGTCGGATGCCCACGACGGATACCAGGTGTCCCCGCAGGTATAATCGCTGTGACGGCCAGTGAACCGTATGCCTGTCAGGCTTGGCGATTGGGCGAATGGACAATCCGCAGGAACCTTGGATTTCCAGACGAATCCCTCATCAGTCTTGGCCGGTGCATTCTTATTGTCGGCCATCAGGCTATTAACGAGCATAAAGCTAAGCAGTAGAGCCGTGAGCATCTTCATCTTATTCAAAATACCTTCTTTCATGATGTCTCTCGTAGAATAGGATTAGACTTCTGGTTTAACCTTTGTCTGACATTTCGCATTTAAACGCCTAAAAAACATAATTTACTCCTGTTGGTGTCAACAATCTTATCAAAATCACCTTGAACTGTCAAGGATTTTCGTTCTTGAGGCAGCTTTATTGAAAATTGGCAGGAATACATGCTTTTCTGTGCCTCACATTTCTTTCAAAACCTGTTTTGCACAGACCTTGACTGCTCTGGCCTTCATAAACTCAAGCTTTTCAGCAATTTCGCGCATTATCCCGACCTAATCGGCACAGGTTTTAAACGATGAATTCTTTCAAGGATCGCATGGAACAGGTTCCGAAAATGGAGTACCTCCTTATATGTTTATCTAGTTTCGCCGACGGTTCCTCCTTAAGCAACCGACTTTGCCCAAGGAGGTCAACAACTGCCACAATGTGCTTTCCCCACTCGTCCTCTTTATTGCTCTTTGAAGTGTCCACCATGTGAAATTCCCAACTTCTTCTAACTATTACACCACATCCCTCATTCGTCCCATTTCCCACTTCTTGGCTTTTCTTTTTCTGTGTCCTCTATGGCTATACAAAACTCTCCATTTTATCTTCACAGCTTGTTTTTGTCTGGTTTCGCAGCTTATCGAGTGTGTGCGTCTCGGGCAGTCTTGTTAGTGATTCTCTCATAGGGGGGATTATGTGGGATTAATTGGTGGTTGTAAAGGGGTTTTAATCGATAATTGGAAAAGGATACAGCAACCCCCCGATGTGCTGGTTCAGCGTGAATTGGACAAATCCACTTCGCTGTTAAGAGACTGCCTTGCCTTCTGCAAGGAGGTTTTTTTAAGGCATAAGAAAGCTCTGAATTGTCGTAGCAATTCGTAAAATGGGATGGCAGATGTATAACTGCCACCCCAACGACAATTCGTCGCCTTCAGTTGGCTATCCCCGGCCCCGATGCATCGGGACACCTCTGCAGAGCTCGCTTGCGTTTTACCAACCAATAGTATTCTTGTCAGTTGCTTTATTCGAAAATTTCAACCTGAAGCGCAACATATCTTCCCACGCCGGAAAACCGCTGCAGGCGTTCGATAGTCGGAAACACCCGCAATGGGCACTGTTTTTTACCTTCCAAAACTTACCGCTACTGCTATAATAATCTCCGTTGTTGCGGGCATACGTTATGGCCTGGGATGGTTATTTTGCGGGGTTTGATTCGAATTTAGCTTCAGGAAAACCGGCTAACGAGCCGAAAAAAGCGGTATATGGACTGCTGAAAGAGCAGGATGTTAGTGTAGCGAAGATATTTTGATTGATTTAGCTGGTGATATTTGGTATAGTGTTAATGCAGGCTGACCCCTGCGGTGTACGTGTTGAAAGATTGATTTGAAAGAACCGATACCCGTACTACGGGAAGCCAGGTCTTGTCGGATCGCAAAATGCCTACTTGATAGGACTTTCGGACGCAAGCTACGGTTGCCCACTTGGATAGTAATGGGTTCTCTTCAAACGCTTTCCCACGGCACAGGTGGAGGTGTGGCCTGAAATGCATAAAAGGCCTGTTTTTGCAGGCCTTTTTTCTATTCTTTTTCCACGAGATTACCCGCCAGCATGTGATATCGGACCCTCGGAACACGCCAAACTCTACAGCCCTTTTTGCGGTTAAGCCATTAAGGTGATTTGTCGATTAAAACAGCACCAGTTGAGACAACATGACGGTGCGTAGCCGTTGACTGTGGATATTTTAGCAGCTTATGGAGAGGCGCGATGCCAAGAGTACGCAGCTTTACGATTTTGCCGACACTTCCAGAGCGTTTGAAGGATCTGGAGACTGTCGCGAGGAACTTGTTTTGGTCATGGAATACTGAATCAGACGCTATTTTCAGACGTATCGATCCCAAGCTGTGGGTTGCGTGCGGGCACAATCCGGTGAAACTTCTCGGCAATGTCGACCAGAGGCGACTGGAAGAATTAGCTCAGAATGAGGGGTTTATATGTGAACTCGCGCGGGCCAAAGAGAAACTGGATGAATATCTGCGGGCATCGACGTGGTTCGATAAAGTATGTTCGAAAAGCACGAAGCCAACTATCGCGTACTTCAGCGCCGAGTTCGGCTTACATGAGTGCTTGCCTCTATATGCCGGCGGACTCGGGCTTCTGGCAGGCGACCACCTCAAAAGTGCCTCGGATCTCGGCGTTCCTTTGGTTGGCGTCGGACTGCTGTACCAGACCGGCTACTTTCGTCAATATCTGAATGTCGATGGCTGGCAACAGGAGCTTTATATTGACAATGATTTTTACAACATGCCCATCGAAGTAGTTCGCGACGCAAAGGGCCAACCCTTGACGGTCGATGTTCAGTACCCGGACAGAACGGTCTCTGCGCAGATATGGTGTACTTTCGTCGGCAGGGTAAAACTGTACCTTCTCGACTGCAACATAGAAGCCAATTCACCGGCTGACCGAATGATTACCGCAAGCCTTTACGGCGGAAATCGTGAGATGCGAATCCTCCAGGAGATTATGTTAGGTATCGGCGGCCTACAGGCGCTCAACGCGATGAACATTTCACCGATTGTCTGCCATATGAACGAGGGACACGCCGCATTTATGGCGCTGGAACGAATTAGACAACTGTCCAGTACAGGCACGATGACATTCGATGAGGCAATGGAGGTGGCAAAGGCCGGCAATGTTTTTACCATACATACGCCGGTAAGGGCGGGGCTCGATGAGTTTTCGGTCGAATTGATGGACAAGTATTTCGGGGATTATTATCCGACTCTTGGAATTGACAGAAAAGAGTTCCTCGCGTTAGGCAGATTCAATCCCGATGATGACAACGAAGCCTTCAAGATGCCGATTTTGGCCCTGAAGCTCAGTTCCTACAGGAACGGCGTAAGCAAACTCCACGGGGAGGTTTCACGAAGCATGTGGGCGGAGTTGTGGCCGGGGGTTCCTGCGCGGGAAGTCCCCATCATTTCAATTACAAACGGTGTGCACCTCCAGGGGTGGCTTTCGGACGAAATGGGTTCCTTGTATGAGAGGTATCTCGGCCCGAACTGGGTTGGTGACGCCGCGAATAAGTCGACATGGAAGGGCATTGCGCAGATACCCGACGAGGAACTCTGGCGAACACACCAAAGATGCAAGGAACGACTGATTGTTTTCGCTCGGAATCGTCTCAAGGCCCAAATGCAGCGTCGGGGGACATACCATACCGAACTGAACTGGGCAGAGGAAGTTCTTGACCCGGAGGTGCTTACTCTTGGCTTTGCCAGGAGATTTGCCAGCTACAAACGTGGGAATCTCCTGCTGACTGACCCGAACCGATTCGTCAAACTTCTCACGGACTCAAAACGTCCGATTCAGATAATCTTTGCCGGCAAGGCCCACCCCAGGGATACCGAGGGCAAGGAGATAATACGCCAGATTGTCCATTTTGCCGCCCAGTATGATGTCAGAAGGCGAATAGTATTTCTTGAAGATTACGACATCAATGTTGCAAGATTCCTCGTTCGCGGTGTGGACGTTTGGCTCAATACACCACGCAGGCCTATGGAGGCCAGCGGAACCAGCGGGATGAAGGCGGCAATTAACGGCGCCCTGAATTTGAGTACGCTGGACGGATGGTGGTGCGAAGGCTATTCACCCGAAGGTGGCTGGGCAATAGGCGCAGGCGAAGATTATGATGATACCAAGTGCCAGGATATGGTGGAATCGCAGGCAATGTACAATCTGCTCGAGAACGAGGTCGCCCCGCTGTTCTACACTCGAACCGCAGATAACCTGCCGCGAGCCTGGATATGGCGAATGAAAAAATCCATGAAGCGGATAACGCCGCGCTTCAATACTCACAGGATGGTTGGTGAGTATACGCGCAGGTTCTATAATCCTGCCGCCGCCCGATGGCGGTACTTGACTGCCGAGGCCATGACCAGGGCAAAGGCGCTTTCGACATGGAAAGCAAACATAAAGGTGGCATGGGACGACTTTGCAATCAAGGATGTCACGCTCCAGGTCGGCAACGGCGACGAGCAGGTGCTGTTATACCGAAGGCAGGCCCAGACAAAGGTCGGTTCCCAGGTAGGTGTCAAGGCGCTCGTCAAGCTCGGCAACGTTCGACCCGATGATGTTTCGGTTGAGTTGTATCATGGTAGGGTCGATGCACGCGGCAATATCAAAAACGGTTCCACTGTAAGAATGTCTCACGACAAACCAGCCGAAAATCAGGGCGAGCATTGGTTCGTCGGAAAGATGCCGTGTACTGCAACAGGCCGCCACGGAGTGACAGTTCGAGTTCTGCCAAGGCACGCCGACCTCGTCGACCCTTACGAACCCGGTCTTATTCTGTGGGAAAAGCAGGATTAGCCTGATGAATTTGCCGCGATGAAGAGTCCTCTATTCTTTCTCGCGACTGCTTAAAAGCTCGTAAAGCTGCTCAGCCGAATGTGCTTGTTCGAGTTGTCGCTTGAACGATTGGTCAAGCATCAGTCTGCTGATTCTTGCCAACGCTTGAATGTGAGGACCCGTTTGTCCTACCGGCGATATCAGAAGAATCACTATCGATACCGGCATTTCATCGACGCTCGAAAAATCGATAGGCTCGGCTGTGATGCCGATTGCCATTATCAACTCCTTGACGGTGTTGCATTTGCCGTGTGGTACGGCAATTCCGGAACCGATGCCGGTACTTTGCATTTGCTCACGTAACATAACCGCATCCAAAGCGGCATCTCGGTTCGGCAGCAAACCGTTCGCGTCAAGCAGGTCAACAAGTTCGGTTATTAGACTATTCTTGTCTTTGCCTTCCAGCGGAACCTTCACACTGGTTGGCTTTAGTATTTTTGTCAGCGTCATCTCGACATTCTGCAAAAGACACCATATCTTTGTGGCAACAACGTAAACGGTTAATTATATTCAACTACCGCTTCTGCTGCAATAGCATTTAGAAACAATAATCCCATTTTTTATAACACCCCAGCCGTAATTGCCGGCACAGTTGCGATTATATCGGGCCTAATGTTTTTCGATGCCGGGCTTTCCAACCACTTCACGGTCCCTTCGATTCTCACTTGCAGCCTCGCGCATCGACCTATAAAAATGCTGCTGTTAAAAAAACCTGCCCGCTGCTAAAGCACGCCGCATAATAGGGAGCTTGCAGTTAAGTAGCGACCATATCAAGACGATACATTTGGCAATGGAGATGCTGTGGTAAGATGAAAATAGGTGATAAATTGACTGTTCGCAAAGTCTTGTTAATAAGTAAGTTAGCACTTATCTCTGTGCTGGGCTACGCGGTGGTCGAAACCGTTGCGATGCCCGGGCGCACAAACGAAATTTTTGCGCCCAGATCAGCCGTTGCTATCGAGGACATGCTCCCAATAAGCCCGAAAGGCTCGGCCGGCAATCCGACGCAGGACTATTCCATCATTGTTGACCGCAACATATTCGCCGCTGCGGATTTACCCTGCCCGGCCGGCAAAGGCGCCAAAACGCTCAAAACTGCTGACCCGCTCGAAGCCGACAAAGGCGACCTCGGTCTCGAATTGGTCGGTACAGTAGTTGGAAACAACTCCCTCTCGCGAGCCGTCATAAGGGACATAATGACCAACGTCACCGGCCTCTACAAAACCAACGACACCATTGCAGGAGCAAGTATTGACGGCATAGAGGAAAACAGGGTATTGCTGACTAAAAAAGGCAGAACCCGAATACTTGTTATTGGCAGCACTGTGTCCGAACCGGCGGACATTGCTCTGCTAAAATCCGCTTCGTCGAATAATAAGCCTCCTGCAGGCGATGCCGTTGAGGCTTCCGGAACTGTCGAGCCTGAACCTGTTGTCCGGACAAAATTGAAGTACATTGAGACGATTCTAAGGAAAGCCGTTGTAGAGCCTTACGTTGTGGCAGACCAAATGCAGGGACTCAGAATAACAGGCCTTGAAAATGTACCCTTTGCCAAAGGTATTGGGCTTAGAAACGGTGATGTCATTCGTACGGTCAACGGACAGAGTTTGACCAGCAAGCAGAAGGCATACCAGATTTTCAAAAAAGCAAGGTCAAAATCAACCATGCAGGTCGAGTTGATGCGAGGCAGCGCGACTAAAACGCTCGTCCTGGATTTGCGTTAGATATTGAAGAATTCACCGATGTTACATACCGGGTGAAAGAAAACATGTTGAACAAGTGTGATATAAACGGGCGCAAACGCCGAAAAGTCCTGCAAAGCCTCTGCTGCTGCATGTTATGCCTGAACTTTGCCGGCTGCAAGTCAGGCTCTGATGTTGCGAATATTGTCCCTGACTCAAAACCGCCGGCTCAAATAGCACCAGAACCCGATACCAATGTTTTTACTTCAGCGCAGCTTAAGCAGCTAAACAGAAATGCGGACGCAGCTCAGGTAAACACGCCCGCTGACTTAACGCAGGTGCCTCAGCCCATATCTGGCAACGATACCTATACGGCGCTGCAGGATTCCAGCCTTGAGATTAAACCCCCGGAAAACACAACCATCACCGAGCAGCCCGTACCTGGCCTTTCGCAAACGGACCAAGACGCCGTAGGAGCCGTTGTCAATATCCCGGTACTAAAAAAACCGGGCATGGCCGATCAGCTCATATCCGTAAACTTCGACCAGGTTGATGTCCGCACAATGCTCAAGACCATCGGCGACATAACAGGTATCAACTTCGTTGTTGATGACAGTGTACATGGGAAAGTCACCGTGATGTCACCTACAAAAATACGTCTTGGCGACCTGTACAACGTCCTGCAGTCCGTCCTGGAAGTCAAAGGCTATGCCGCAGTACCATCGGGGCAAATTGTCAAAATCATTCCGAGAGCACAAGCCGCAAAACAGGACCTTGATGTCCGCGTCGGAGCAGACCCCGCAAAAATACCCCTCGGAGACTTCCTCGTCACGCAGATTATGCCAATAAGGTACGCCGATGCGGCAGAAGTCGTGCAGATCGTCAGACCACGCCTGGCAAAGGATGCCCAAATGGCCGCATACCCCAGAACAAATTCCATCCTCATAACGGATACCTCATCGAACATACATCATATTGCAGAAATTATTAAGAAACTGGACGTCACCGGTTCCCAGCGACAAACCACAGTAATCGCATTAAAGTATGCTTCCGCCCGCGAACTCAGCGAGCAGATATCACAAATCCTCGAAAAAACCCAAACAGCGATACAACCGACCGGTCATGCCAGGGGTACATCCCGGATTGCCGCAGATATTAAGATTATCCCCTATGATAGAACTAATTCAATTGTCGTTGTGGCAAACGCCAGGAACACCGATACAGTAAAAAGCCTCGTCAGACAACTCGACATACGGCGCCCCAGCGAAACCAACAATATCCATGTCGTCTATCTAAAGAACGCACCAGCCAAGCAGATAGCCGAGTCGCTTACAAACGCCCTGGCAAATCTCAGAATCACCACTACACCTGAAGCCGGCCGGCAGGTCAACGTTACCGCTGACGAAAGTACCAATGCCCTCATCATTACCGCTGAACAGCAGGACTTCGAAATTATCAGGCAAATCATCGAAAAACTCGACATCGCGCAGAAGCAGGTTGCCGTTGAAATGCTCATCGTTGAAGTGAGCGAAAGCAGCCTCAAGGAAATCGGCATTGACTGGGCCACACTCGACGACGCTGTCGCCGGCAGCGTTCGAGTATTCGGTTCGACAAACTTCGGTCCAAGGGTTGATTACCTAAGCGGAGACCTTGAAGGCCTCGCCGTCGGAACGTTCAAAAAGAGCGGCTCCGATACCCTTATTGGGCCTATTATGCACGCACTCGAAAAAACATCCGGAGTCAATATCCTCTCAACGCCGCACATCACAACCTCCAACCACCAGAAAGCACGCATAGTAGTCGGCGAAAATGTCCCCTATGTCATGCAATCCAGGGTTACCGAGACCGACCCCAGCACGCCTACCGTGATAAAGACTTTCGAATACAAAGACGTTGGAATCAGTCTCGAGATAACACCACACATCGGCCAGGGGCAGCTCGTCAGGCTCGAAATCAGCAGCCAGTTCACAAAGCTGATAGAAACACTTACAGCATCCTCCTCTGATACGCCAACCACAGCCAAAAGAGAGGCACAAACCGTTGTCTCAATGAATAGCGGCTCAACTGTAGTCATAGGCGGCCTTATCCGCGATGACAAAGTCACTATCGTAAAGAAAATCCCACTACTCGGTGACCTCCCTCTACTGGGACCATTGTTCAGATTTCAGAGAGACCAGTTGCAAAAGACAAACCTGCTCATTTTCATAACCCCGAAAATACTGGCCGGCCCACAGGACATGGAACAGGCAACCGAAAATAAAAAGCGGCAAATGATGCCGGAACTGAAGAAACTTGATAAGAATGTCGGACCGGGTTGACCACCGGCGGCGGTGCACTTTCGGAGAATGATTTGTGGACACAATCGCTGACAACCGAATACGGAACCAAATGCAATGCCGGTATCTGGAAAAAATATCGCCGGAGCACCTGGTCCCCGAACTTGTCAGGAAACTGCCGCTTGAGTTTCTAAAAAAACAGTGTGCAATACCCCTCCTGCTCCAAAACGACAACGTCACCATTGCCCTGGCCGAACCCCTCAACATAGAAGCCTGCGATGCGATTTCAAGCGTCATCACCGCAATGGGCAAAGTAATTGACGGCGAGTGCCCAAGAGTTACCTGCCCTGTCTCGGAAATCGAGCATGCCATAAGCAGATGCTATTATCAAAACACGGACATCGACAGTGGCGACCGTAACAACCGGCACCAGGATTATACTGCCGAAGAGGATACCTCCTCCGTCCAGACAAAAGCCGAAGACCTTCTCAACATCGCCAGCAAAGCGCCAGTCGTAAAACTCGTCAACAAGATATTCTTCCAGGCGGTGCAAAGCCGTGCCAGCGATATTCACATAGAACCTTACGAAAACAATGCGCGCGTACGCTTCCGGGTCGATGGAGTATTGCACGATGTCTTGTCCCTGCCGAAAAACCAGGTATCTTCGCTCGTCTCACGACTCAAAATCATGGCAAATCTGAACATCGCCGAACGAAGACTCCCCCAGGACGGGCAAAGCCGAATCAAGATAGGCGCCGATTTCATGGATGTCCGCCTTTCCGTTATACCAACACTCGGAGGAGAACGTGTCACTCTCAGACTGCTCGACAAAAGCTGTGGAAAGCTCGGCCTCGACCAGACAGGTTTTTCCCCGAATGTCCTCGAACAGTTCAAGAACCTGATACAACTGGCCCACGGCATCATCCTGCTCACAGGACCAACCGGCAGTGGAAAAACCACTACGCTTTATGCCGCAATGAACGAACTAAACTCCGAGCAGCGCAACATTCTAACAGTTGAAGACCCCATTGAGTATCAACTGCCCGGCGTCGGCCAAATGCAGATTAAACCCAAGATAAACCTCACATTTGCAAATTGCCTCCGCCACATCCTGCGGCAGGACCCCGACGTCATTATGATAGGCGAAATCAGAGACGTTGAAACCGCCGAAATTGCAATCCAGGCCTCGCTCACAGGACATCTCGTCCTTAGCACACTGCATACCAACGATGCCGCCTCTGCCGTAACAAGGCTGATCGATATGGGCATAGAGCCTTACCTGATATCATCTTCCGTTGTTGCCGTCATGGCACAACGCCTCTTGAGGATAATATGCCCGAACTGCAAAACTCCTTACACTGCCGGCGAAGAACTTGTCTTTCTCGGCAATTACGACCGGCAGGCACAGTTCTACAAAGGACAAGGCTGTGAAAACTGCCTCCAGACGGGTTACCTCGGAAGAACCGGAATCTTCGAACTGCTGCTCGTTGATGACGATGTCAGGGAACTGGTACTAAGACGATCAGGCTCGCATATCATAAAAGAAGCCGCCGTCGGCAAAGGCATGACCACACTCCAGCAGGATGGCCTGCGAAAGGCAATGGACGCCCAAACAACCCTCGAAGAAGTCTCCAGGGTGACACAGGATACGGTGCACATGGGAGTGATCGAACATGCAGGCCGTTGAACACAAATTACCTGTCAATGAAGTTGCACCGCCCTGTCACCACATCGACACAAGCGAGCTGGATAATAATCATAATAGGGCCGCCCAGTCAGACATTGTCACAAGGGTCGGCGCGACACACCTGTGTCGACTCACACGTCAATTAGCGACACTTCTCCATGCCGGTATGCCGCTTGTGCCGGCCCTGTCGGCCCTGGTCGAACAACTGCGTGATGTCCCCAAAACCGGAATGTCGAGTCTGAAAACCAAACAGAACCCTCTCGCCCGGGTTATGGAGCGGGTCCGCGACGATGTCAGCCACGGCAGCACGCTCGCTGGTGCGCTCGGCAGGCATCGGTGCGTCTTTTCAGATATCTTTGTAAATACCGTCGCTGCCGGAGAGGCCGGCGGAACTCTGGAAGACGTGCTCGAACGACTTGCTAAAATGCTGCAAAGCCGTGTCAAACTCACAGACAAGGTGAAAGCCGCTTTGGCCTACCCGATAATGATGACAATCGTCGCCGTTGGCGTCGTCGTATTTCTGCTGTCCTATGTCGTACCCAGCATAACGCAGATCTTCCTCGAAATGAATCGGGTTTTGCCATGGCCCACAAGGCTGCTCATCTCATTGAGTGATTTTGTCAGAACATATCTGCTGCTAATCATCATCGCCGCCTGCGCTGCTGCTGCAGCCGTTATCGCCGCCTCGAAAACACAAAAGGGCAGACTCATCACCGACCGTTTCAAGCTAAGAATGCCTCTCTTCGGCAAACTCATCCTCAAACTCGAAATCGCACGACTGACAAGAACACTCGGCATACTGCTCACAAGCGGTGTTCCAATACTCGCCTCGCTCAAAATTGTCAAAGGTGTTGCCAAAAACAGCTTCATCGCCGCCGCCGTCGATTCCATCAGGGACGCAGTGGCCAAAGGTGACAGCGTCGCCGCCGCCGTCGGCAGGACAGGCCTGTTTCCGCCTATCGTCTTCCACATCATTGCCACCGGACAGCTCAGTGCCAATCTCGAAGACGGGTTTCTCAATATCGCCGACATGTACGACGATGAAGTTGACATGACCGCAAAAACTCTCACATCCCTGCTCGAACCGGCAATACTACTGGTCATGGGAGCCGTCGTCGGCTTTATAGTTCTCGCTATTTTACTGCCAATATTCGAAATTAATCAGGCAATCTAATGGAGCTAAATAAAATGGCTGCAACAAAAACAAAAAACGGGAAAACCGTGTCACCTAACCGCAAAGCCGCTTTCACGCTGATAGAGCTTATGATAGTGGTCCTCATTTTGGGGCTTTTGGCCACGATGGTCATGCCGAAAATTCTCAACAGGCCCGAACAGGCACGCCGGATGAAGGCTAAAATCGATATACGCAACATCGAATCGGCTATCGCCCTGTTCAAAACCGACACCGGACAATTCCCAACAACATCACAGGGCTTTGCCGCACTTGTCACAGATCCCGGGATAAGAGGCTATAACAAAGACGGCTATCTCGACAAGGTGCCAATCGACCCGTGGGGAAGCCCGTATATCTATATATGCCCGGGCCAAAACCGCGATTACGAAGTGACGTCCTTCGGCAAAGACGGTGAACCGGGAGGCTCCGGCGACAATGCAGACATTCAAAGCTGGAATCTCGATGAGCAGTAATATGCCAAACATAAGAATAAAGAAGAAATCAATTATAGAGAAACCGGCACCAGCCTTTACGCTTATCGAGGTATTGATAGCGCTGGCCGTTGTCGGAATTTCTCTGCTGGCACTGTTCAGGCTCAACATCAACAGTATCGCAATGGCCCGGAACGCAGAGACAACCTCGCAGGCGGTCCTCCTCGCACAACAGAAAATCGCTGAAACCGCAGCACCCGGCTACCCGAAGGTTGCCACAGATTCAGGCGTTGTTAAGAACAACAGCCTCGACATGCACTGGCGAACCGAAGTTACAGAAATGCCCTCATACTCGACAAATGCCGTTGCCGTAAAAGGCCTGCGGAGAATTTCCGTCGATGTCAGTTGGCGGCAGGGCATCGGTCTAAAACACCTTAAGATGTCAACGTGCGTTGCCGACAGGAAATTGCCATGAATCGCCGACACTCGAACAAAGCCTTTACACTCATCGAAATCCTCGTGGCAACCGCCCTAATCGTTTCTATTGTCTCGATGGTATACGCAAGTTATGTCACCACCTCGAAATCCGCGAGAATCGGCCAGGCTGCAATGGCCCAACTGCAGCAGGGCCAAAGAGTAATCGAACAATTGGTAGGACAAATACGCGGCTGCTGCCTGCCTTTATCCGCCAAAACAACAGTTGACGAAAAAAAAACTAAAGCCGCGACAAACACCACAGAAAACATGATGGCGGCTTCACCCAAAGCCGTTGCGAAAACACAGAGACAGCCTGTATTTTTCAAAGGAAACTCCACAGAACGCGACGGCCAAATCCTGCAAATTGTTACCGCAAACGCTTTCTCTTCGAATCGGAACGTCACGGACGGACTCTTCGAAGTAGCCTACAGATTTGACCACCCAAGGGGCCGCCTTTTCCTGAGTAGACAACCATTTAACCCAACTGTCGAAGAAACAACGAAACACAAAACATGGCAGTTGATTGCGGAAAACATCGACCAGGTAAAACTAACGTTTTTTGACGGCAAACGGTGGCTGGACCAGTGGGATTTCACGAACGAAAAAAAACTCCCAAACGCTGTCAAAATCGAAATCCGGGGCCGCGACAGAAATCATCGCACCTATCGACTTGCAACCGCCGCCCAACTCTGTTGCAGCATCGCAAACAATAACGAAACTCGACTGGACGGCTTATTATCGCCTGATAAATAATGCGTCTCGGAAAAACACGAAATAATCGAAATGGATTCGTGCTGATACTCGTTCTCAGCATGGTCATGCTGATGAGTGTCCTGCTCCTCGGATTCAACCATAATGCAAGAGGCACAATTGACGCCGCATACAAATTCGAAAATCGAAAACAAGCGCTAAACTGCGCAAGAACAGCACTCAATATCGCCATCGCCGCTGTCAGGGACAACAACGATATCTGCTCGAACAAAAAACTGCGGGATTTGTTCTCCGGGCAAAACAGTTTTGATATCGATGGCGCCGATTGTTCGATAGCGATTGTCGAAGAAAACAGCAAAATAAACCTAAATCTGCTTACAAGCCGAACCGGTCGCTTGAATCGGGCCGCAATAGACCAGTTGCTTTGCCTCATTGACGTCCTCAACAAACACGCGACCGATACCGCACCAATCAGATACGGCATCGTACCTTCAATCATAGACTGGATAGACGCCGACGATAAAGTCGTATCTCTGCCCTTCATAAAAAACGACAACCTCGGAGCCGAATCCGGCTACTACAGGAATCGGAAAGAACCTTATACATGCAGAAACGCTCCCCTCGACACCGTGGCCGACATCGTGCGGGTCAAGGGCATGACCACCGGAACCTTCGACCGCATTCGCGACTACGTAACCGTCTATGGAGACGGGAAAATCAGCATAAACTCCGCTTCAAGCCGGACAATCCAGAGCCTGTCACGCCAAATCGACCCTGCCGTCGCAGCAGTGATTGTGAATCGCCGAGAATTCGAACCATTCGAAAGCATCGACGAAATCAAAACGCTACCCGCTGTCACAGACGATATATATCAGGCCATACGCGCCAAGGCCGTCATAACCTCCGAAAATCAATATTATCGTATCAACTCGAAGGCAAATCTGGACGAAATAACTGTTGAGATTACAGCCGTACTGCGAAGGAACACCGATAAAAAGACTATCGATGTAATACTGTATCAGGAACTGTAGCGGCGCAGGGTCGCCGAATTTGTGGAAAAGACCGGGAAATTCTAATGGCAAAGCGTTGTATTGGCATAGATATGAGTTCCAACTGCTTGAGTGCTGCCCAGCTTTGGCTCGAAGATGGAAACTTGCGTATCGAAAAAACCTTCAATGCCAAAACCAGGCGAAATACCGACTCACCATCGCAACTGCTCCGGGCACTATTCAACGACCACGGCTTCGACAGCAGTGCCCGCGTGGCGGTTTCGATACCGAACGAGTCAGTCTACTTTCGCACGCTTCGGACCGATTCGGCAAACCTCGACCGGCTTCGCAACGACACTGTTGCCGCACTCGAGAACAATCTTCCTTTCAACAAAGACCGGATCATTGCACAACTCTGCTGCTCTCGCAGGCTGTCCGACGACAACTATTCCGTCCTTGCCGCAGCCATGGAGAAAACATCATTCCATCAATGCATAAACATCCTCGCAGAAGCCAATATCAAACCTGATTGCGTCGAGCCTGCCATCCTCGCGGTTCATCGTATCGTTACGCTTAACCATCCTCAGGCTGCCGACGGTCGAGCGGTCATCGCCTACATCGACCATTCTCACCTTGTTCTGGCAGTCACAGAAAACAATGACATTCTTATTGTCAGAAACGTCCCCATCGGCCCTGTCTCGGATAGTGGCGCTGATTTAGCGCAATACCAAATCGCCGGGCTGCTCTCACGAGAAACCGAAATAACCTGGCGAAAACTCTTTACCGAAGAACTCACGGATCAAACAATCGTATACCTCGCCGCCGAACGCAGAGTGACCGAAGATTTCCAGGCGGCTGTCGCAGAAGCCCTGCCGTGTACCGCCGTTATCGTAGAACCTTGCGCAAAGCTGAAAGCTTCCCTCGAACAAAGCACCCACAATGCACTGTGGATTGCCAAAGGCCTCGCCCTGGGCATCTTAACCCCGGACGAAACATCAACAGTCAACTTCCTCCAGGCCGACACCGCAGACACCCAACCGGCGATAAACGCCAAAAAAGAGGTCATGACTTTCGGCCTGCTGATTGCTGCCATTGCCGTAGTCTCTTTGGTCGGATTGTTTACCAGGTTGTCAAGCCTCGAAGCAAAGTATACGAACCTTACTAACGAAACCAGGAACGTTTTTCACGCTGCCCTGCCGCAGGTACGCAACGTTGTAAGCCCTGTCGTGCAACTCGACCAGCAACTGCAGTCCCTTCGAAAGGATTATCAGCTTTTCGCGCCTTTCGGCCCGACAAAGCTCGCGCCGCTGACGGTTCTCGGCAATATAACAAAAAGCATCCCGCCGCACATGAACATACAGGTTAACGAACTGCTCGTAACAACGGAATCTGTCCGAATACGCGCAGCATGTGATTCCTTCGATACCGCTTATCAGTGGGAATCGCTGCTGCAGAAAATCGACGGTTTTGCACTTGCAGAGGTACAGGACGACATCGAAAGACTACCGGATACCGGAATCGTAAACTTTACAATACTCATCCCGGCAAAAACTGAGCAGAAAATATGATAAACTTAACACGAAGAGAAAAAATACTGGCCGCTGGCCTTACAACTTTCGCAGTTACCTGGCTGATGTTCGCACTTGTGTTCAGCCCTGCCCTCGAAAGAATACGAACGCTGAACCGCGTCATACCGGATAAGCAGGCCCGGCTTAACCAGCTTGTTGCCAAAAGCACCCAATACATCACACTCCGCGATGACCTCGACAACCTCCACACAAAAATTGATTCCCAGCCGCATGATTTCCAATTACTGTCTTTCCTCGAATCACTAACAGCTCAATGCGGCCTCTCTGAAAAAGTCGCAACCATGAAACAACGGGTCGCACAACTCGAAAGTGATTATTACGAAACAGTTGTTGAGATTAAACTCCAGCAGCTAACACTGACCCAACTCGTCGATTTGCTCACCAGGGCGGAGTCCTCCGATGCAGTCGCAACAACCAAAAGCCTCTACATCACCCAAAATCCGGCAAACGCCGGCCTGCTCGATTCCGTCGTCGAGATACACTCTGCCAGGTTGAACCAGTCCCAGGCTCCGGGCACTTGATATCCCCCCCCAAAGACCTTCATCTGTGCTCGGCATTTTCAATCTTGACACAATCGGCTGCGCTGCATATCATACCAACAATCATTTGGCAGAGTCGTTGCTATAGCGAATTCGCCCATGCGCGCACGCCAAAACTTATCGAAAGAGCGAAAACAATGCCGGAACACACTGAACAAATCTATGCCGAACGCCTCAAACGATATGTTACCGCGATGCGTAATGAAAAACCGGACCGCATCCCGATTCGTCCCTTCGTCGCCGAATTCACTGCCACCTACGCCGGTTACACCTGCCAGCAAATCACGCACGATTACGAAATGGCCTTCGCTGCCGCCAGAAAGTGCGCCGCCGATTTCGACTGGGACGCCGTAGTCTCGAACATGGTTTTCGTCTGGACCGGGCTTACCGAGGCCATCGGAATGAAGTATTACGGCGTACCTGGAATACACGTCCCGCCGGACGTCGGATTCCAATACCTCGAACCTGCAGAAGAAAACGCTTTCATGAAGACAGACGAATACGACCAGCTAATCGAGGACCCAACCGGTTTTCTATTCAACGTATGGCTGCCGCGAGTCTCCAACGACGTCCAGCCGCAAGACAAACCAACCTCATTCAGAAACAACCTCTCCTTCCTCAAGGGTGGCATGGCAATGCTAAACTACTTCGGTGCCTTCGCAAAACAAGACGAACTGCTCCGAACGGAATCCGGCACGGTCTCGGCCATCTCCGGCATATTGAAGGCTCCGATGGACATACTCGCCGACAAACTCAGAGGTTACATAGGCATGGCAATGGACCTCCTGCAAAAGCCCGACAAAGTCCTGGCTGCCTGCGAAGCCCTTATGCCGCACCTGCTCCACGTCGCGCTGGCAGGTGCCGACCCCGACAAAAACGTCCCCATCACAATCTGGATGCATCGCGGCTGTGTACCCTTCGTCTCACCCGAGCACTTCAACAAAATATACTGGCCAACCCTAAAGCCCATCATCGAGGGAATCTGGGCAAAAGGCCATCAGGTTCTCTTCTATGCCGAAGGTAACTGGGACGCCCACCTGAACTCATTTGCAGAACTGCCCGATGCCTCGATAATATATCACGTTGATAAGGGTGACATCTTAAAAGTGCACAAAACCATAGGCCACAAATTCTGCATAAGCGGCGGCCTGCCGAATTATCTGCTCTCCGTCGGCTCACCCGATGAAGTACGCTGCTGCTGCCGCAAAATAATAGACGACGTTGCAGGCGAAGGCGGATATATTATGGATGCATCTGCAATCGTTCAAAACGACGCAAAAATCGAAAACGTAAAAGCCATGACCGAATTCACGCGAGAATACGGTGTGTATTAACCAAAGCCATAATAACTTTCTTAAGAGGGTTCGAAGACATGTCCGAAAAAGAAAAAATCCACAGAGACCCCGGCGTCTGCATCCCATGGCAGCAAAAACTCGCCGAGTTGCCCCCCATCGGCGGTGACGCCGAGCTTGTCCGCAAAGTTTGGGAAGATACCGACGCCCTTGCCTATACCTACATCTGGCAGTGCCTGCTCTCATTTTGACCGGGTACCACCATAATCACTTACTCTTTCTCAAGAGATAGCAAAATGCCCGAAGAAAGGATCAAATCAGAAAAGCTTCCCGAAACGTGGGCCTCTCGCCGAACTTTTCTAAAAAAGGTCACCTCCATCGCTGCGACATCCATCGCGTTGCCGTACTATGTTCGGTCCTCCGCTCTCGGCAAAGACGCAGCTATCGCCCCGAGCAATCGAATCACCGTAGCAATGATAGGCGTCGGCGGACACGGCGGCGGAACAAATCTCCCCGGCTTCCTCGCCCAGCCCGATGCACGTGTCCTGGCCGTCTGCGATGTCGACTCCGAAAGATGCCGAAGAGCGCAGGACAAAGTAAACCAAAAGTATCACAATAATGATTGCTCCGCCTGCAGCGACTTCCGCGAAATACTCGACCGCGACGACATCGATGCCGTAATGATCTCAACCCCCGACCACTGGCATGTCCCCATCGCCATCGCCGCCGCAAGAGCCGGTAAAGACATCTGCTGCGAAAAACCAACCCTCACTATTCACCAGGGCAGAGTCCTCGCAGATACGATAAAGCGATACAACCGCGTCTTCCAGACGTCAACCGAAGACCGCTCGCTTTTCGTCTATCACCGAATGGCTGAACTCGTTCGAAACGGCCGAATAGGAAAACTCCACACAATCCACGTCGGACTGCCCGCAGGCTGGCACGTCAATGGCAACCACGGAAAAATCCAAAAACCTCAACCTATCCCCAGGGACTTTGACTACGACATGTGGCTCGGCCCCGCACAGTACGCCCCCTACACACCCGGACGATGTCACTGGAACTTCAGATGGATACTCGACTACTCCGGCGGCCAGCTTACCGACTGGGGCGCTCACATCGTAGACACCGCACAATGGGCAAATAACACCGAAAGAACAGGCCCTTTGCAAATCGACGGCCATGGCATCTTCCCCGAAGACAGCCTCTACAACACCGCAACCGAATATCACATAAAATACAAATATGCCAACGGTGTCACCATGTTCATAGATTCCGGCCCGGTGAGTCTGCATTTCGAAGGCACCGAAGGCCGGCTGGGCAACATCGGCTGGCGCGGAAACCTCCAGGCAAGCTCACCGGCAATACTGAACTCGATTATAAAACCAGACGAAATCCATCTTTACACCGAACCCGCCGGAGAGCACCGCAACTTCCTCGATTGCGTAAAGTCTCGCAGAGACCCTTACTTCCCCGCCGAAATCGGACACCGATGCTGCACCGTCCTGCACCTCGGAAACATATCGATGCTCCTCGGCAGAAAATTAAAATGGGACCCCGAAAAAGAACGCTTCCCCCACGACCCGCAGGCAAACACAATGCTCTCACGCACAATGCGCAGCGGCTGGCACCTCTAAATAACTGAACTAGGATATTACAATATCTTTCACGTCACTGCGTGCGATTCAGGCGTCAGGTTCTATTGCTGGGGCGGCGACATTGGTGTCATCAGCCATTTGAGATTGAACGAGTAATGGTTCCAACTGCTGATAAGATGTATCACGCCGTCCGGTGCAACCGTTGCCGCCATATAGCCGTTTGGTTCCGCCGATACTGCACTAAGCGTAAAGTCCCTTTTGTCCATTCTTTGTGCCGTGCGTGCCGGCCCGCCCGGCGTAATAAGCTTCCTCACCGGCCATGTCATTCCTTCATCGAAGCTCAGTGCGCCAAAGAGGCCGCTGACTTTGTGGAACTGACCTGCCGCATCGGTCATGATGACGTCTCTGCAGAATGCCGCTAAGAAAAGTGGTCCTTCTTTAAGGCGTTCCAGTACGACACGCTGACCGCCTCCGATTGGCTGAAACACACTCGCTGAATAAGTCCAGTTTACACCCATATCCGTAGAAAGGCTTTGGGGCATTTTCCCGTCGATGCTGTTGCCTCTGCCGAATGCCAGCAGGCTGCCGTTGTTGAGTTGGGCACAGCCGGTGTGGATACCGGCAATCCAGGCGCCGGTTTCGCCGGCTTCGAATTTTGGTTCCGGACGGTTCACTCCAAGGTCCACCCACGTCTTGTCGCCGTCTTTGCTGAGATGCACCGCCGAGCCGCCGTCACCACCGGTCACCGCGTCGCAGCACAAAATCATGTAACCTTCTTCTGTTATGAATGGCCCGGCAATAACCTGGTGCCGCAGCCCGTGGATTGGGTTTATGATTTTCGCCTTTGACCATGTTTGGCCGTTGTCCGTACTGCGTCGCATAATCAGGGCAAGTTTTCCCCATGTTCCGTCCGTCCCGAGGCCGTTGAAGTGATACAGCGTGTCTTTCTCATCCCACATCAGGGCGTTGCCATGGTCGTTACGGTCCGCCGCGTCCCAGAATGGCGAGGCAGGCTCCCACTCTGTAGTTCCTTTGCGCAGCCTTGAAGCCACCACGGCAAGTGCTCTACTTTTTTCGCTTGTCGTCGAATACCATATCGCTAACAAATCACCGTTGGGACAGGCCGTGATTGCAGGCTGATGATTATGATTGGAAAACATCGGCCCATGCGAGCCTTCCGGGATTTTTACGAATCGCATTGGCCCGGTGAAGTAGGCCTTCCTGGGGTTAGGGCCTTTGTTCCATGAGTAGCGGTCCTGGGTTACGTTTTTGGCCCAGAGCGGTGGTTCCGGCATAGGCAGTGGTTTTCTCTGCGACATCTGGCCGATTACCACGCGAAAACCTATCAGCCAATGCTTATCTTCAGGCAGCGTGCTCATCCGGTTGGCAGACCTCAGATAGCCTACGGGAGTGTTATGGCTGCCGCCACGCGTGACTTTGAAGTCGCCGTCGATTCTGCCTGCCGGGTTAATCTGCTCTTCAGCGGTGTATGGGCCGTACCAGTCGAGACACCATTCTTCCACGTTGCCGTGCATATCGTAAAGCCCCCAGGCATTGGCCGGCGTCTTGCCTACGAATAGCGGCACTGCTGCCGGTGCCCACTCACGCTGCTGATGCTTATAGTATGTTTCGGGCAGCTTTTCCCCTGTGGAAAATGCCGTAGTGGTACCTGCACGGCAGGTGTATTCCCACTCGGCCTCGGTGGGCAGTCTGTATGACCGCCCGTCTTTTTTTGAAAGCCACTTACAGAAATTCATGGCATCGTACCAACTGACATAGATGACCGCCTCATCGTCCGCTTTCGAAAGGTCGTGCTTTCCGCGAAACGCCGCGTGGCCGGGGGCGAACTTCTCATATTGAGCGTTTGTAACCTCGGTTTCAGCCATGTAGAACGAGTTTGTGATATTCACTTTGTGTGCCGGGTGTTCGTCCCACTCACCGCCGTTTGTTTGCCCCATAGTGAATGACCCCGGGTCGATTCGAACGAATTTCATGCCGATATCATTTGTGAATTGTTTCGGCATGGGTGCGGCGTGCAGTGATTTTGCGGTTTGCAGCGCGATTGCGGTGCCCAAAGCCGTAATGAGTAGGAATTTACTGGTCATCTTGTCCTTCTCCTTTCGATTGAGAAAATAAGCGTGCAAAACAGTCCGGCCCGGCCGGATACTACATCCGCGACCGGGGCAAACAACAGCCGCCGATTATAATGCGTACGTGTTTGTTGTGCAACTTTTACCTGCCAAAAGCACTGTAAACATCTCAAAAAGTATTTGACAGCAGCACGCTTTTATGCGAATCTTCGTTAAAATCCGGCTGGTTTAGCCTGGCCGTGATGATTTTGGCTTACCGCTACAGATGTTTTTCGGATAAGGAGAAAGACGATGGCAAGGGCAGTAACACTTTTTACAGGGCAGTGGGCGGACTTATCATTGGAAGTGCTGGCGGAAAAGGCTGAGGCCTTCGGTTATGAAGGCCTGGAGCTGGCGTGCTGGGGCGACCACATGGAGGTCGATAAGGCCGCGGTAGATAAGGACTACTGTAACAAACAGCTTGGGATTCTTGAGAAGCACAATCTTAAGCTCTTCGCAATCAGCAACCACCTTGCCGGCCAGCTTGTCTGCGATTTGAATAACGACAGCAGGAGTGACGGATTTGCCCCGGCCAACTGCGCCGGCGATGCCGAGAAGAAACGCCGGTGGGCCGTCGAGGCCATGAAGAACACCGCGCTGGCGGCCAAGAACCTTGGTATCAATATCGTGAATGGTTTTACAGGTTCTTCGATATGGCACTTACTTTACAGCTTTCCCCCTGTGACGGAGCAGATGATTGAAGATGGCTTTGCATATTTTGCAAAGATGTGGAATCCTATTCTCGATGTCTTCGAGCAGTGCGGGGTCAAATTCGCGCTGGAGGTTCATCCGACGGAGATTGCTTTTGATATTGTCACGGCAAGGCGAGCGCTGGATGCGATAGGCAATCGTGAGGTTTTTGGCTTTAACTTCGATCCCAGTCACCTTCACTGGCAGATGGTTGACCCGGTATGTTTTCTGAATGAGTTTTCGGACAGGATTTTTCACGTTCACATGAAGGATGCGGTGCTGACATTAGACGGTAAAAGCGGGATATTGTCGTCGCATCTTAACTTCGGCCAGCCGGGCAGGGGTTGGGATTTCAGGTCTCTGGGGCGCGGAGGCGTTGATTTTGAGGAGATAATCCGGGCTTTGAACCGCATAGGCTATAACGGGCCTTTGTCGGTGGAGTGGGAAGACTGCGGAATGGATAGAGAAGCCGGCGCAAAAGAGGCGTGTGAATTTGTTAATATGATAGATTTTACGCCCTCTCAGATAGCTTTTGACGCTGCGTTTGATAAATAGCATTTACAGTTGGAGAATTGAATAGTGGACAGACGAGGATTTTTGAAGCGTTCATTAGGTGTTGCCGCTGGTGCGGTCGGGTTTCCTTATGTAGTGCCTTCCTCGGCCTTGGGTAAGGCCGGTACCATTGCACCGAGCAACCGGATAGTCATGGGGGCAATCGGGATTGGCTGGCAGGGAACCAACAATATGAATGGATTTCTGCACCGTGACGATGTTCAGTTTGTTGCGGTATGTGATATCGATACCGAACATCTGGCAGAGGCGAAAAGGAAAGTGAACAAGAGGTACGGCAATACCGACTGTGCGACATATCATAACTTCTGGGAATTGATTGGCCGCGGCGACCTTGACGCCGTTAGTCTCGGTCTTCCGGATCATTGGCATTCGATACCGGCTATTGAAGCCGCACGGGCGGGTCTGGACATTTTCGGTGAAAAGCCGCTCTCGCATACCCTCAAGGAAGGCCGTGCGATGTGCGATGCCGTCAAGCGGTACGGTCGTATCTGGCAGACCGGTAGCTGGCAGCGTTCGCGGAATGATTTTTATCGTGCCTGTGAGCTTGTTCGCAACGGCCGCGTTGGTAAGATTCATCGCGTAGAAGTTGGCCTGGGCGGCGGCTACAGTGATTATGAGCATACGAAGAATCAGCAGACGATGGGACCGCCTCCTGCAAATCTTGATTATGACAGGTGGCTCGGTCCGTCGCCGTGGGCGCCTTATTGCCCGGCGCGTGTTCATAAGAACTGGCGATGGAATCTGAACTACGGCGGCGGGCGAATGATGGACTGGATTGGCCATCACCTGGATATCGCCCACTGGGGGCTCGGATTCGATTATACAGGCCCTGTCCAGGTTCAGGGCTGGGGTAATTTCCCCTCGGAAGGTGTGTGGAACGCACCGACCGATTACGAGTTTACATGCAAATATGCCAACGGAATTGAGATTGTGGTCGCCAGCGCCTTTGCCGGAGGGGCGAAATGGTATGGCGATAAGGGCTGGGTTTACGTCGACCGTGGCAGGTTCGAAACGAATCCGAAAAGTGTCAAAGATGAGATAATAGGCCCCGACGAGATACGGCTCTACAAAAGCACCGACCATATCGGAAACTTTGTGGATTGTATCAAGAGCCGTCAATTGACTATTGCCCCCTGCGAGGTTGCTCACCGCTCTGCGAGCGTCGGTCATCTCGGCCAGATAGCCATGACGCTTGGTCGAAAGATTCGCTTCAACCCCGACACTGAAGAAATCATCGGTGACGCTGCCGCAACCAAAATGCTTGGAAGGGCTATGCGTAGTCCCTGGAGCCTGTGACACGGGTTGTAAGAGGCAATAAGAACGAAATATAATCGAGAAAGGGGAAAATATGAATCGCGGGATTAAATTCTTGATGGTTTGTCTGTTGTCGGCGGTTATTTGTTTTGCATCGGCAGGTAATGCGAAATCGGCTCCATCGACGCAGCCGGCGTTGAAGGCCCTTATCGTGACAGGCCAGAACAATCACAACTGGCAGGTCAGCAGTCCTATTTTTAAGCTGATGCTGCAAGAGACCGGATTGTTCGAAGTCGATATTGCCAAAAGCCATGAGCGCGGCGCGAACATGGATAGTTTTCGCCCGAACTTCAGTGGTTATGATGTTGTTGTACTTGACTACAACGGCGATTTGTGGTCTGATGCTACGCAGAAGGCGTTTGTCGAATACGTCAGCAACGGCGGTGGGGTGGTGGTTTATCACGCCGCGGACAACGCATTTCCCCAGTGGAAAGAGTACAACGAGATAACCGGTCTTGGCGGATGGGGCAAGAGGAATGAGAAGTCCGGGCCGTATATTCGCTGGCGTGACGGCACAATTGTTCGCGATACGAGTCCGGGTAGAGGAGGCAGTCACGGCAAGCAACATGCGTATGCAGTGGTGAATCGTGACACGAAGCATCCGATTACCGCGGGTCTTCCTGAGACGTGGATGCATGCTAAGGACGAATTGTACAGTGAGATGCGTGGTCCGGCGAAGAATCTTAAGCTTCTTTCGACGGCTTATGCGGATAAGGCGCAGGGCGGAAGCGGCGAACATGAGCCGATACTTTTTACGATTAGTTACGGCAAGGGCAGAGTTTTTCATACGGTGCTGGGCCATGCCGGCGGCAGCGCTGCTGCGTCGCCTGCTTTGCAATGCGGCGGTTTTATAGTGACCTTCCAAAGGGGCGCCGAATGGGCGGCCACCGGCAAGGTTACCCAGCCGGTTCCGGCAGATTTTCCCACGGCAACCGAAGTTCATTTGTGGAATAATTTCCGCCCCATAAAGCCTTTGCCTGAGTTGCTCGCTTCGATAAAGACATACGAGTTTGGCCAAAGCAGGGAGGCTCTTACCGGTCTGGATGATTATCTCCGCAGGATTGGTAATTCGCCGCAGTTGCTCAGTGCCGCTGAAAAGCGTTTTGTCGAGGTTTTGAAATCCGATGCCACCGATGCCGCCAAGCAGTTTATTTGTGAAAAGCTCAGCATAATCGGAACGGATTATTCGGTGCCCGTTCTCGCTTCGATGCTGACTCAAAAGGCAACTTCCGCCATAGAACCCTCGGATATGGCAAGGTACGCCCTGCAGAGGATACCAGGCCAGGCGGCTTCCGAAGCGCTTCGTGACGCACTTGGAAAAACAAGCGGCAAGGTCAAGGTAGGCATCATTAACTCTCTTGGCGAACGGGCCGACGTGCAATCGACCGATTTGCTGGCCGGTTTGATTTATGATTCTGATGCTTTGATTGCCGATGCTGCTGTTGGTGCCCTCGGTAAGATTGCAGATGCCAAAGCGACTATGGCATTGGCCAAAGCCTTAGGCAGTACAAAGGGTGCACTTCGTTTGGTGGTTGCCGATGCTTATCTAAAGTGCGCCGACAAGCTCCTGGCCGGCGGTAAGAAAAAAGCCGCACTGACAATTTACGATAAGCTTTACGTATCGAGTGAGCCTGTTACGATTCGCGTGGCTGCCCTTAAGGGTAGAGTCGCCGCAAGCCTCGGCAGAAGGGGTAGGGCAGTAGTTTTACGGGCGATGAGAGAAAAGAACCCGCAGATTCAGGCAGCGGCAATAGCGCTGACCAGGGGACTCGGCGGTACACGAGTCGCGAGGGCTTTAGTCAAGCATCTTGGCGCGGCTGCTGCGGGTGGGCAGGTTCAGGTGCTTGCTGCTCTGGCCGACCGTGGTGACACCGAGGCCCTCAAGGCGGTTGTGAAATCTACCGGCAGCACCGATGTTGATGTGCGCGTGGCTGCATTCAAGGCAATGGCAGTCTTGGCTAACGCATCGAACGTTGATATGCTGGCCCGGGCCGCTGCAACTACCGAAGGCCCTGTCCAAAAGGCCGCACGCCAGGCGCTCTACCGGGTAGATGGTGACAAGGCGGATAAAAAAATTCTGGACAGTATCGGCTCCGCTGATGTTCCCGTTAAGGTTGAACTGGTAAAGAGTATCGGCGAGCGGAATATGGCCGGCTCTGTCAAGGCTCTGCTTGGAACGGCAGCCGACAACGCCCCCGAAGTTCGCGTGGAGTCGCTCAAGGTGCTAAGAAAAGTTGCCGCCCCGCAGGATTTGCCGAAGCTGCTTGGTCTTTTGGTAGCCGCTAAAGATGCCGGCGAACAGACCGAGGCTGAAAACACCGTAGCAGCGGTGGCTCGCAAGATGCCGGAAGGGCGGGAACGTACGCAAACGGTTCTCACTGTCCTGGCGTCGGCTAAGGAGGCATCAGTGGAAAGTTCACTGTTGCGAACGCTTGGCAAGATAGGTGACGACAGCGGCCTGGACGCACTTCGAAAAGCTCTGCGTGATTCTGATGCTGCTATTTCTGGTACGGCCATTCGGGTTCTGGCCGGCTGGTCGAACGCCAAACCGGTGGATGACCTTCTCAAAGCGGCGAAGAGTTCCAGCAATGACACGGATCGTGCCGTAGCCCTTCGCGGTTATATTCGGCTGGTGGCCCGTGCTGATGCTCGCTCGCCGCAGCAGAAAGTTGAGATGTATAAAAACGCAATGGCCCTGGCGTCGAGTTCGGATGATAAGAAGAAGATTCTTTCAGGTCTTTCGAATGTGCGGATTGCTTCAGCGCTTTCGATGGCTTTGCGCTATCTTGACGACGAAGCACTGGCGCAGGAGGCTGCCGCTGCTGTTATTAACATTTCACGCGGGACATGGCAGACCGAGCCGGACCCAACCAAAGCGGCACTTCAGCAGGTGATGAACAAGTCGAAGAACGACTCTCTTGTCAACCAGGCCAAGCAACTGGCAGATAAAATCAAATAACAAACTTATTTTCGAGGGTATTGATATGGCAGGGCAAAACAAACATGCATCCGGCGGCGTGATTTCGAGACGCGGTTTTCTCGGTGGACTTGGTGCCGCGGCGGTTTCAGCCGCGGTTTCGAAGGTTGCCGTTGCACAGGGCAAAAAGCCCTTCAAACTGAAATATGCCCCGAGCATCAATGCCTTCAAAGCAAATGCCGGAGGTGACGTTATCGACCGCTTGCAGTTCATGGCAGACCAGGGCTTTCACGCCGTTTTCGACAATGGTTTTATGAAAAAGAACGCCGCGCAACAGGAAGCAATAGCGAAAAAACTAAGCGATCTCGGCATGGACTTTGGACCTTTCATTGGTTATGGCGGGTTCGCCAAGCCTACGTTTGTTATCAGTGACAAAGAGATTCGAGCGATGCTTGTGGATGAGATAAAAAAGGCGGTTGATGTTCACAAGCGTACCGGTGCAAAATGGGCTTTGGTCGTTCCAGGCCGTTATGACGAGAAACTTGAGATGTCTTATCAGACTGCCAATGCTATTGAGAACCTGAAGTTCTGTGCAGAGGCTTGTGAAGGAACGGACATGGTTATGGTGCTCGAACCTCTTAACAGGCTTTGGAATCATCCGGGGTTGTTTTTGCATCGGATTCCTCAGGCCTACCAGATATGCCGGGCGGTTGGCAGTCCGCACTGCAAGATAGTTAACGATATTTATCATCAGCAGATCACCGAAGGTAATCTTATTCCGAATATCGATGCGGCATGGGAAGAGATTGCGGCTTTTCATATCGGTGACAATCCGGGGCGCAAGGAGCCTGGAACGGGTGAGATTAATTACAAGAATATTTTCAAGCACATCAAGGGCAAGGGCTATGATGGTGTGTTGTGTATGGAGCACGGCAACAGCAAAGGCAAAGGCAAAGAAGCAGAAATGGCTTTGATAGAAACGTACCGGGCCTGTGACGACTTCTAAGTTTCATGTAAACATCTGATTGGGGATTTCAATTATGAGAAAAATCACGACAAGTTTGGTTGCTGCAGGATTGGCTTGTGTTGTTCTGATTACCACCGGCTGCACCAGCGGCAGGAAGGTACTGTTTAACGGCAGGGACCTTACCGGCTGGAAACTGGTTTTGAAAGACAAAACTGTCGACGTTCATGACGTCTGGTCGGTGAAGAACGGTGTTGTTCACTGCAAGGGCAAGCCGAACGGTTATATGCGCACGCTGGACAGATACTCGAATTATAAACTGCACGTCGAGTGGCGATGGGCTGATAAACCGACGAACAGCGGGGTCCTGGTGCACGCCAGCGGGCCGGACAGGGTATGGCCCAGATGTATAGAGAACCAGTTGCAGGCGGGCAGCGCCGGTGACTTCATCCTTATCGGTAAGACGGGGATGAAAATTGGTGGCAAATTCTATCACGATTTGAACAGGCAGTATATAACCGTACCAAAGAAACAAGCCAGCAGTGAAAAACCTGCAGGCCGGTGGAACCGTTACGACATCGAGTGCGTTGGTAATACGATTCGTTGTTATGTCAACGACGTGCTTCAGAACGAAGGCCTTGACGCCACGGAGGACTGCGGCTGGATATGCCTCCAGAGTGAAGGGTCGCCCATCGAGTTTCGCAATATCTATATTGAACACGTGAAGTAAAAAAATCAGACGCCCGCAAGCTGCGCAGGATGTGAACATTTGTGTGAGGGTGACATTGGTCGAAGATTATTGAAAGGGCCTATCAATGCAAAATGTAATAAATGAGCAGGACGGCGCTTTTTCGCGTCGGGATTTTATCAAGGCATCCGCAGCGGTTTCGATTGGCACGCTTGGGATGACCAGCAGGGTTTTTGCCGCGGGTTCCGATACGATTCGTGTTGGATTTATCGGCTGCGGCGGCCAGGGGACAAGTAATGCCATAGACTGCCTCAAGTCATCCGATGGTGTTGAACTCGTTGCCATGGCCGATATATTTCAGGACCGCGTGGACCATTCGATGGCAAGAATGCTTAAGGCCGGCGTTGGCGATAGGGTCAAAGTGAACAATGACCGTATTTTCCTCGGCTTCGATGCATACAAAAAGGTGCTTGCGCTGCCCGATGTCGATATTGTACTGCTTACGACACCGCCGGGATTCCGCGCCGACCAGTTGGCCGCCGCCATTGAGGCCGGAAAGCATGTCTTTATGGAAAAGCCCGTCGCCGTTGACCCCGTTGGTATTCGCTCGATAATCGATAGTGCCGCAAAGGCCGAGAAAAAAGGCCTTTCAATTGTCGCAGGTACACAGCAGCGACGTATGCCGCAGTATATCGAGGTAATCAAACGCGTACACGACGGCCAAATCGGTAGAATTGTTGCTGGTCAGTGTTACTGGAACTGGGGTGAGCAGAACTGGCACTTCCACAAACGCCAGGCTCAATGGTCGGATATGGAGTGGCAAATCAGATGCTGGCCTTATTTTACATGGCTCAGCGGCGACCACATTTGTGAGCAGCATGTCCACAACCTCGACGTAATCAACTGGGCGGTCGGTTCACATCCGGTGCAGTGCCTTGCCGTTGGCGGAAGACAGGTCCGAACCGGCCCGCAATACGGAAATATTTACGACCATTTCGGTGTCGAATATGAATATCCCGAGGGAGTCCGGGTACTGAGTATGTGCAGCCAGATAAAGGGTACAACCGAACGCGTCTGCGAAGAAGTCGTAGGAACAAAAGGTTCCACATACACCACTCGCGGAGTCGGCTATATCAAGGGCGAGAATGCCTATAAGTACGAAGGACCCCGCGTCAGGGCAACACAGCAGCAACATGCGGATTTGATAAAGAGCGTTCGCGATGGCAAGCCCATTAACGAGGCCAAACGCGTCGCGGAGAGCACAATGACTGCCATCATGGGGCGAATCAGCGCATATACCGGAAGGGCACTCAAGTGGGACTGGGTCATGCAGGCCTCCAAGTTGGATTTACGCCCGCCGGAGTACAAGCTGGGTGACCTGCCGGTTCAGCCAGTTGCAATGCCGGGCAAAACACCGCTGGTTTGAGTTCAAAAAAACAGAAAGCTTTCGAGAAAACGCTCGGTGAAAGGATATTGAAATGGCAAAATGCGTCTCGAATAAATCCAGCAGAAGAGATTTTATCAAGGCCTCAGCCGCGGCGTCTCTGGGCGTACTGGCATTCCAGAGCGACAGAATATTTGCCGCCGGTTCCGACAAGATTCGTGTGGGCCTTGTCGGCTGTGGTGGTCGCGGCACCGGGGCTGCCACAAACTGTGTCGAGTCTTCGCAAAATGTCGAAATCGTGGCCATGGGAGATCTCTTCAGAGACCAGTTGGACAAGTCGCTGGCCAGATTGAGCAGGAAGGTCGACGACAAGGTCAGTGTCACCGACGACACAAGTTTTACTGGTTTCGATGCCTACAAAAAGGTGCTGGCCTGTGATATTGATATGGTAATTCTCGCCACGCCGCCGCATTTTCGACCGATACAGCTAAGGGCCGCCATAGAAGCCGGTAAGCACGTCTTTATGGAAAAGCCCGTTGGCGTGGACCCCGTGGGCATTCGTTCGGTGATAGAATCGGCCGAACTGGCAAAGCAGAAGGGCCTTGCGATTGTGGCAGGAACCCAAAGGAGACACCAGAATGATTACCTTGAGATAATGAAACGCGTGCACAATGGGGACATCGGCGAGCCTAAGGCCGGACAGTGTTATTGGAACCAGGGCGACCTTTGGGTCAGCAGGGCAACAGAGAATTGGAAAAAGAAGCAGGCCCTGGGTTGGTCGGACATGGAATGGCAGATACGTAACTGGCTTTTCCTGGCGTGGCTTTCAGGCGACCATATTGTCGAACAGCATGTTCACAACCTGGACGTGATAAACTGGGCGATGGGGTCACATCCCGTGCAGTGTCTTGGACTCGGCGGAAGGCAGGTTCGTACCGAGCCTCAGTACGGAAATATATTCGACCATTTCACCGTCGAGTACGAGTATCCGAATGGCGCTCGCGTCCTCAGCATCTGTCGCCAGATCCCCGGCTGCACCAACAGCGTGTCCGAGAGGGTAATAGGGACAAAGGGCCAATGCTACACCCACGGCTCGACCGGATACATTGAAGGTTCGAAGCCTTACAAGTATGACGGCAAATCTCCCGATCCTTATGTCCAGGAACATGCAGACCTGATAGCGAGTATTCGGTCGGGTAACGTGCTGAATGAAGGCAGGCGTGTTGCCGAAAGCACCCTGACCGCGATAATGGGCCGCATGAGTGCCTATACCGGCAGGGCACTGAAGTGGGACTGGGTGATGAAGGCTTCGAAGCTTGATTTACGACCGCCCAGTTATGAGTTTGGTGATTTGCCCATGAGGCCCGTGGCAGTTCCCGGCAAAACCCCGCTGGTGTAAAGACTGGGACAGCTAATCGGGTTTGTACCCTTGTCGTGCCGTTTTCTTAATTGTTTATAATAGGGTGTGCGTGAATGTCATTATTGCTCGGCTACGACGTTGGAAGCTCCTCGGTCAAGGCAACTTTGATGGATGCTTCGACCGGGGCCGTTCTTGCTGCGGCGACATCGCCTGAAAGGGAACTGGAAATTGCGGCCCCGCATCCGGGTTGGGCTGAACAGCATCCCGAACTGTGGTGGGACCACGTGGTTCGTGCCACTCGCAAAATCACTCCGCCGCCCAGTTTGACTCCGGTGACATCAAAGCCATCGGAATATCCTACCAGATGCACGGCCTTGTCCTCGTGGACAGCAATCGTAAGGTTCTCAGGCCGGCCATTATCTGGTGTGACAGCAGGGCCGTTGACGTCGGCCGGGCCGCCGCCGAAAAGATAGGCCGGCAGAAATGCCTCGAAAGACTGTTCAATCTGCCGGGTAATTTTACCGCTTCGAAACTGAAATGGGTCATGCAGAACGAGCCTGAAGTCTTTTCGAAGGTACACAAAATGATGCTGCCGGGCGACTGGATTGCCATGAAGATGACCGGCGAGGTCGTGACGACGGATTCGGGTTTGTCGGAAGCAATAATGTGGGACTTTCAAAATGACGACATTGCCCGTTTTGTTATTGATGCCCTTGGCATCCCCGAACGTCTCATTGCAGAACCCGTGCCGACATTTGCCGTGCAGGGCGAGTTGCAGCCGGATGCCGCCCAACAACTGGGCTTAAAGCCAGGAACAAAAGTGGCATACAGGGCCGGAGATCAGCCGAATAATGCCCTGTCCCTTGGTGTCCTCAACACGGGCCAAATCGCCGTCACTGCCGGAACCAGCGGTGTTGTTTATGGAGTCAGTGATAAGAAAAAATACGACCCGAAATCAAGGGTGAATATCTTCCTTCACGTCAACCACCAACCCGAAACTCCGCGGTATGGTGTGCTTTTGTGTGTAAACGGAACCGGCATTTTGAACAGTTGGCTAAAACACAATGTCGCTGCCTCCGGCGAAGAATCTCTTTCCTACGACCGCATGAATGCAATCGCATCGGAGGTACCGGTTGGTTCGGAGGCTCTTGTAATACTGCCTTACGGTAATGGCGCCGAAAGAACACTTGAAAATAAGGACCTCGGCGCTTCGGTTGACCGGTGGAATTTCAATATACATACCAAGGCCCACTTCTTCCGCGCCGCACAGGAGGGCATAGTTTTCGCGCTCAATTATGGTCTTGATATTATGCGCAGCATCGGTCTTGAACTGACCACTGTACGTGCCGGATATGCCAATATGTTTTTAAGCCCACTTTTCGCAGAGGCCTTCGCGACCCTGACGGGAGCAACCGTCGAGCTTTACAACACCGATGGCTCACAGGGAGCCGCCAGGGGAGCAGGTATTGGTGTTGGTATTTACCACAGTGCCGATGAAGCTCTTGTCGGCTTAAAGCCCCTACGAACGATTCACCCTAATGACAAGTTGACAGATGCTTATCTTGAGGCTTATAATAATTGGAAAAATATTCTGAAGAACAAACTGGAAAGGACTTAGAAATGATGCGACAAAATGGCTCTTCTGAAATATCGAGAAAAAGGCGCAACGGCGCACAGACACTTGTTGCTTTGTCGCTGGTTTTGACGTTGTGTGCGTCCGGCTACGCTAAGTGGCAGCCCGCTGATGGCCCTCTCATGACACGCTGGGCCGCAGCAGTCACACCGCAAAACGCCCACAGAGAATATCCTCGTCCCCAGTTGGCACGACAGGACTGGCTGAACCTTAACGGCCTCTGGGATTATGTAATTACTCCCAATGACCCCAACGACAAATCACAGCCAAAGAATTTCGCAGGCAAAATCCTTGTCCCATTTCCCGCAGAATCCGCACTATCCGGCGTCATGAAGACCGTCAGCAAAAAAAATCTCCTTTGGTACAGACGCACCTTTGAGATTCCCCGGGCCTGGGCCGGAAAACGTGTCCTTTTGAATTTTGGTGCTGTCGATTGGGAAACCACCGTATGGGTCAATGGCAGGCAGGTGGGCACACATCGAGGCGGTTACGACCCCTTCACTTTTGATATCACCGATGCCTTAACCGATTCCGGTGCACAGCAGATCCTGATGCGCGTTTGGGACCCCACAGATAAAGGAACCCAGCCAAAAGGTAAGCAGACCATGAAGCCTGGCGGTATACAATATACCGCCGTGACCGGCATCTGGCAAACCGTCTGGCTTGAACCGGTCGATGCCAGGCACATCGAGTCGATTAAAATTATTCCCAACATTGATACACGCACGGTTCGTATTAAGACAGAGCTTTCCAAACAAGCCGCAGGCCTGACTGTCGCAGCCACAGCAACAGCACCTGCATTTACTACCGGCAAAGTGACAGCCGAGGCAGGCCGCGATTTAATCATTGCCATTTCAAACCCGCACCTTTGGTCGCCGCAGTCACCATATCTTTACGACTTGAATATCCAGCTTACAGACGCGACCGGCCGCGCCGTCTATGACGCCGTCGCCAGTTATTTTGGAATGCGAAAGATATCCGTCGCCAAAGATAAGCAGGGCGTCAACAGGCTTTTCCTGAATAACAAGTTTATCTTTCAGTTCGGCCCTTTGGACCAGGGCTGGTGGCCTGATGGTCTCTACACGGCACCATCTGATGAGGCGCTGCGATACGATATAGAGGTGCTCAAACAGCTCGGCTGCAATATGCTCCGCAAGCACGTCAAGGTGGAACCTCAACGCTTCTATTACTGGTGCGACAAGCTTGGCCTGCTGCTCTGGCAGGACATGCCCAATGGTGACAGGCATATTCGCAGCAAAGACCTCGATCTTATCAGGTCGAACGAGTCCTCGAAGCAGTTCGAGTTCGAGTTGAAGCGTCTTGTTGAAACTCACTACAATTCCCCCGCCATCATAATGTGGGTGCCTTTCAACGAAGGATGGGGTCAGTACGACACCGCACGGGTAGTAAACCTTCTCAAAGAGTGGGACCCGACACGCCTGGTAAATAATGCCAGCGGCTGGACTGACAGAGGCGTCGGTGACGTTCACGATGTACACAAGTATCCCGGCCCCGATGCCCCCGCAAACGAAATCGTCCGTGCCGCTGTGCTTGGTGAGTTTGGCGGCCTGGGACTGCCCATACCAAGCCATACATGGCAGCAAAACGCCAACTGGGGCTACAGAAAGTTCACCACGCGTGATGATCTTACCAATGCCTATATTGACCTCATTGATAAGCTCCGCCCACTCGTAGCCGGCGGGTTGTCCGCAGCCGTGTATACCCAGACTACCGATGTTGAGGTAGAGGTAAATGGCCTCATGACTTATGACAGGGCGATGATAAAGGCCGATGCCGAGCGAATTACCGCTGCCAACAAAAGCCTATACGATGTCGTCCCATGACGCTCTCTACCAGGAGCACGGCTTATTTACTCGACTCGAACACCGCCTTGAGAACCCCAAATCGCCAGCCTTGTTTCTTGGTCGTCGGCGTTACACCCTGAATCAAAAAACGACTCTCTGCCGCATCGTATTCAAGCCGCTGATTATACCCGCTGCGGATCATCTCACCGTGAGAAACATGCTCCGTCCACCGCGGTACATCATCGGCAAAAAGCAGCTTCTCACCGCTAACGTAATCGTCCGCCACTCGCTTCCACGGTCCTAACAGGTTCGATGCCCTTGCCAAACCGTACCGCCGTTTCTTCGCTCCCGCCGGACAGGTTTCATAAAACATGTGATATTCCTCTTTATCCTTAACTTTGTACACGTGCACCGCCTCGGTCAGCGGCCTGGGCATAGGTGAAAATGCTAATTGCCCGGGCCCGAATCCCTTTGGAAAATCCTCGATTCTCGTCCACCGCACATAAACATCCTTGCGGCCGCGGCTGTAAAAAAAATACGCCTTCGTCTCGTCGCAAATAATCCAAAAATCAATCCATTTAACATCCGGTTCCTCACGCTCAATCAGGTTTCTGGTCTTGCTCCACGACTCGGGCTTATCAATTGTCGCAGTTGTCGAATAAACAGGCTGACGATTAAAATCCTTTGTCTGGTAAATCAGGTACCACAGCTTCTGCGGCTCGAAGTAGAACACCTGCGGCGCGCCGCCTTTACTCTCACTGCTTAGCCCGTTAAACTGCTTGAGCTGAAAACGCGGTGCCGTGTTAAGCGACTCAAGACTTTTAGCACAGACATAACCGATACCACCGGGGTCCTTACGACTGATAGTATAAAGCAGATACCATTTGCCGTGATAATTAACAATCGTCGGGTCCTTAACACCTTTATCGTCGAAGCTGCCCTTCTTTCCCGGCGAAAGAATAACCGGCCCCGCAATCCATCGCGAAGGAATCTGCATTTCTCCCGCCCAAACACAACCGCATAAAACCGCAATCAAAACACTTACTGATAAATACCATAGCCTACTCATAATCGAATCCCTGCCCAAATCGAGACTTCCCATTTAACTTTATAAGAGGTACTCCTGCACAATTCAAGCCCTACAATACTAACAGTTCATCTAATTGTCAACACCTTCCCACCACATCCGCGCCACAGCCATCCTCCCCGTGTGCTTTGCGCCCCCCCACACTCACACCTGCTTTGACGAAAACGCTATCGACAACCGAACAACCTACATAAACGTCCATAACAAGAATCACCAAAAAAATATTTAGCCCCCAAATTTATTTGGGGGTCACCTTTTTACCGGCACTACGTGACGGCCGTATATAACCCCGTCCTCTGGGCTCCCGGCGCCCACGTGAGGATCGTTTATTTTTCACCCCAACTCATTCCACGGCCTTCTCATGCTTCGCCACATAAGTAATTCGTGCCTTGAACGCCGCCTGATCAAAACAAAACTGCCTGTCATACCCCCGCGTCCAAACTCGCCCCTCAAATCCTTGCTTCCGCAGTCCCACACGCGCAGCATTCTTGTACGTACCAACAACCATACCTATTGGAACATCAACATATTCCGCCACAACATGCACATGATTTGAACGCACTGCTATTGCTCGAATCTCCTGCCGAAATCTCCTCGATGCCGCCAAAATTGCATCCCGCACAATCATTCTTTCATTGCGATCCAACCGTGTAGGCCGACATTTCAATTTCTTTGCACAATCGATCTTCAGCGCAACATTCTCTCCTCGAATCTCCCCATCTTTAACATATCCTCGCGCGTCACCCTGCAACCATGTCCCATACGTCGTCCACGTCACCATATACCCGACCGTCTTTCTCATAATCTCATTTTAACCCCAAACCGTTGGCCACGCCAGCGGTAGTATATAGCCCCGTCCTCCGGGCGGGGGTGCCCACGTGAGGATTGCTCAATCTTTTACTCCATTTACCTTCGTCACCTTTTACACCGTTACACCGTGACGGCCGTATTTCGCCCGGTCCTCTGGGCCGGGGCGCCCATGCGAGGAATGCTTAATCTTTTCCTTCCCCGCCCCCCCCACCCCCCTGTCATCCTGAGCGAAGCCGAAGGATCTGGCCTACGAACAATACTAATCTCACGCTTTACTCTCCGTCACCTGCCCTATTTTGAATTTCCTGCTTGGTGCTTTGAATTTGTTTCGGATTTAGATATTAGTGCTTGGATTTACTTCTCCACCACCTCTGCCAGCTGAAAAGTTACATATCGAGCATGCTTGACAACTTTGGCTCCGATCTTAATCAATTTTACCCTGAGAGTTCGCAGTGACCATTCCTTTGCTCTCTTTGGTAAAGCCAAACGTCTAAGAAAATTGCCGAGGTTATAAGCCAGGGCAAATAGTTGAAGCCGAACCTGATTATCAGCAAAATCATGACATGAAAGGCGTGTCCAGTTTAAGGCGTATTTACCCCGTTAGAAAGAAAGCTCCGCCCTTTCTAACGGGGTTTACCTTCCTTGATCCACTGCTCTGCGGTTCCACGCTTGTTGTAAAACTTTACCACATTGCTGGATGTAAAGGGCTAATTGGTTAAGGAAGGTTTACGAACCGATTCAACGGGGAAAGATCGCAAACATTATTCTGTTCGCGCTCATACTGTAATGCTTCAGTCGGAATTGGACATTTCCTGAATTTGAGTTAGTATGTAAATCAAAGAAAGGAAATGGACATGGCAAACAAACGTAAAAAGTTTTCCTCTGAGGAAAAAGTCGG
>Ga0210003_1000362_pt1 | contig 40690 bp, 39 predicted proteins | sample LantaG_FD_182804 | JGI IMG/M metagenome (GOLD analysis project Ga0210003, IMG submission 182804) | Deep subsurface microbial communities from Baltic Sea to uncover new lineages of life (NeLLi) - Landsort_02402 metaG (SPAdes) (version 2) | ecosystem: Environmental > Aquatic > Marine > Oceanic >...
TCCCCCCCCCAGGCCGAGCCCGACGTCACCAGGACCGAGCTCTCCGCCGGAGACTCCTTCCTCCTCCTGGCCTGCGACGGCGTCTGGGATGTCCTCACCAACCAGGGCGCCGCGGATGTAATTACAAGGGAGCTCAATTCCGGCAAGTCGCCGGCCGAGGCCGCCGCGGCGCTGCTCGACGCGTGCCTTTCTCCGGACCCGAGGGCGACGAGGGGCGCAGGGTGCGACAACATGACCGCGGCGGTGGTGCTGCTGCCGACGAGAGTAGCGAAGGTGGTGGTGACTGCTGCGGCGGCGGCTGTTGCCGTGGTGGGGGGCACGTGAAAAAAAAACGTTTTTTTTCTCTGCCCTCCTTTTTCCTTTTTTCTTTCTTTTCCAAACTGCTTATTTATTCTGTGTGTGATTTCGTTGCTGTGACTTTTTTTAAGCGCCGTGTGAAATGAAAAGAGAATGAAGAGTCAATGAAGAAGCAATTTAGAAAAAAGGGCGAGTGTGTTTCGGCGCGGCGCGGAAGCAGAGGGAGGGGGGAAGAAGGTTGAGAGAAGGGAGGGGAAAAAAACGTGAGTGCGGCGAGAAGCTGAAGCTCACTCTTTGATTTTTTCTTGTTTTCTTTCTTCGATTGTCTTTTCTTTTTTCGTTTTCTGCCCTCCCTCTCGCCGAGCCTTTTCCCGTCCTTTCTTCTTTTTTTCTTTACGCCAGAGGTAAATGTACGGATATGAAGATGCGCTACGAAGCACGAATGAGGCCTTTGCGTGTGAACCGAGGGAGAGAGAGGCGAGACAAAGAAGCTCGATGAAACCGAATGAACCGTTTTCGAGCGTCGACTTCCCCCTTGAACAACTTCGATCTTCCCCTTCCGATGCGCTCGTTGCGCAATCGTTTTCTTTCTTTTCTTCCGCATGATATCCTCGTAAGAGACTTCTCAAGATACCTGCGGTAGAAGAATGAGAGTCGAGCTCGGAGAAAGGCACGCCATCGGACGCATGGAAAGAGCAAAAGCTCTGGCTAGCTTTTTTCTCGACTGCGACCCCTTTCGGTCACAGCCCGCGCGATGGATTCACTGATCGAGAAGCCGCGCCCCGTGACTCGCCTTTTTCCGCGTTCGATTTCTTTTCTCTTGCCCTGGATTCGTGATCAGCATACATCCGATGCGATTATGGGAGCAACAAGGGAGGGGGAAAGTTGGTTTCAAAAGCACAAGAACGACCGCGATGGGGGGGAACATCGGACTCGACGAAACGAGAAGGAAAAAACTCGACGCGCTTAAGACCCCCTTCCTCTTCTTACCAAACTCAACAAAAAAACAGCCTCCTTCTCCCAATCAAAATGGCCCGCCTCTCCATCGCCACGCTCCTCTTCGCGCTCCTCGCGCTCGTCGCCGGGGCCGCGTTCGCGCACCGCGAGCTGCAGAGTGAGTAAAAGTCTTTTTCATCCTTTTTTTCTTTTCTTCGCGCTCTTTCGCTTTTTCAACTCTCTCTCTCTCTCACCTTCTCAAAACTTAAAAACCTCTTCTCCTCTCTCGAAATCTTTCCCCCCCCCCTCAAGGCGCCACCTCCGACTGCGTCGGCCTCGCCATGCAGATCGGCCAGGGCGACTGCTCCGCCTTCATCAACGACGTGAAAGGCACCGTCAACGGCTTCGCCGGGGCCGACGACGGCACCTACCGCAACGCGCTGTCGCCCTACCTGTCCCGCTACGGCGACGGCAGCACGGTGTCTTCGGCGTGCTGCAACCAGGCCGCCGCCTTCGTCGCCGGAGGGTGCTCGTGCAACAGGCTGATCCTCTCGGCGGCGGGAAGGCTGGGCTTCGGGAGCGAGACGGTGGCCAACATCCCGAGGCTGTACCAGTTCTCGTGCCGCAACGGGGCCAACGACTTTGCCAACGGCTGCTCGTTCAGCGGGTGAAGAGAAGAGAAAGTTGATTAAAAGATGTTTTTTTTCTTTTCATTTTCGGTTTTCGTTCCTTCCGTCGATTTTCGTTTTTTTCTTCTCTCTTGAACAACAACAACTGCCTGCTTGTTTCCTTTTCTCTCTAATCCTTTTACCCCGAAGTGTGCCAGTCTTTTCTTCATTATGTCCAATGCTCTCTCTAACTTTGTAATTGCTTCTCCCTGCGCAAGGAACGGGGGGGCAGAATAAAAAAAGCTTTTAAAAAAATCAAGTTCATGTTTTTTCTTTCGTCTCTCGCCGTCGTCGTTTGATTTTTTTGTTACACACGCGCACGGACATTCCCTGGGAGGGGGGGCCGCTGACGATCCTTCCTCGAAAAAAGGAGAAAGAGAGAGGGGGCGGGACGAAGGGCGCGGGAAAGAAGTGCGCTAAAAAAAGAAACGTTTTTTTTTTTAGAAAAAAAAGGACAATTCGGAGTGCATGGGTATTTCCGCGTGTTATGATTTTGAGATAGTCGTCTCGCCTCGCAGGGGGGGCTGCGCGAAGGGACTATCCCAGAAGCTTTTGTCAGCGGATCCGAATGCAAGTGTGGGGGCAGTGTTTTTTTATAGAAAAGATCGAAAAAATGACGGTATTCGAATATGAAAAGGAAGTGTGTTTGTGAGTTGTATAAGTGTTGTCGTTGTTGGTGGTGGTACTGATGTTCGTTCTTCTTCAAAAGAACAGACGTCGACGACGATGACGAAGAAGAAGGAGGGAGAGATCAAAAACCTCGGAGAAAGAAAGAAAGAAATATTTTTTTCAAAGCGTGTTCTTTCTTTCCTACCCTCCAAACCCGAGCAGCATCTCTACTACCTCGTGCTTCCCGCTGGCCCTGGCGACGTCCAGCGCCGTGAGCCCCTCGCTGTTCCTCGCGGCGAAGGGGCAATTGCCCGTGGAGAGCTGGAGTTTTATTTTTGAATTTTTTTAGGAAAAAAGGTGAGTTTTTTTCCTTCTCTCTTCTTCTTCGTTCCTCTTTCTCTCTCTTTCTCCTCTCTCTGTAAATCAAAAACTCCGTCCCCCTTCCTCACCAACGTCGGCAGCGCCACCACGGCGTTGTAACCCACGGCGTAGTGCAGCGGCGTGTTCCCTGTGCCGTCCGGGGCGCCCGGGTCCGCCCCGGCGGCCAGCAGCGCGGCGACAACGAGCGCGCCGCCGCCGCCTGCTCCCGCCGCCGAGAGGCCCGCGACGACGGCGAGGTGCAGCGGCCTCCTGCCCAGGGGGTCCGGGGCGTCGGCGTCGGCCCCGGAGGCCAGGGCCGAGCGCACGGCGGCGAGGCTGCCCGAGGAGATGGCGGCAATGAGGTCTAGAGGGGTGGCGGTGCCGGAAGCGGAGGCGGCCGGCAGGGAGGGCGCGCGGGTCGTCGGCGGCGGCGGAGGAAGTCGAGGCATTTGCTGCCACTGCTGCTGCTGCTCAAAGCGGAGCTGCGTGTGATGCTGCTGCTGCCTCTGCTGAAGCACGGCGGGTGGCGGCGGCGGAAACAGCGGCGCGTAATGATGCTGCTGTAGCTGCTGCGGCAACTGCTGCTGCTGCGGAGAAGCCGTCGCGGGTGCAGGGGCGCTGCAGGGCCGAGCTCCTCCGTCGCCGTCGCCGCCGTCGTTGTCCTTGTTCCCGCTTGTGCGGCTCTTGCTGCCTCTCCCGCTGCCCCGGCTGCCTCCTTCCCCGCTACCCCCTCCTTCGCTCCTCCCCTCGGGGGAGGACAGGTCCTCCCCTTCCTCGAGCCCGGCGGCGAGGGCGGCGATGGCTCCCGCGGCCCCTCTCGTGACGAGGGGCAGCAGCGGGGGCGGCGGCGGCAGAGAAGGAGGAGGAGGAAGTGGAGGGAGAGGAGCAGCTGCGGAGGGATACAGAGGCGGGCGGCGACTGCTTTCTCGCTGCTGCTGCTGCTGCTGCTGCTGAGGCTGTTCGTCGGCGAGCAGCAGGCTCTCGTGGCAACGCAGCGCCGCGGCGACGCTCGCGGCCTCGGAGGCCGCGGCGAGGGCGCGCCGCTGCTGCCGCTCGAGCTGCTCGAACGCCCCGACCCCGGCCGCGGAAGCGGAGATGGCGACGGGAGGAGCAGGAGCAGGAAGGTCGGGGGCGACGGACACGGCGACTTGAGGAGGAGGAGGAGGAGGCGTGGGAGACGAGAAGAAGCGCTCGTCGAGCCCGGCGGCGGCGGCGGCGGCGTTGGCCGCGACGGCAGCTGCGGCGGAGACGGAGGCGTCGTTCGCCGCTTCTTCTTCTTCTGGTGCAGCTGCTGCTGCTTCTCCTCCTGCTCCTGCTCCTGCCGCCGCAGCAGCAGCAGCCGCAGCCGCCTCCCACCAGGTGACCGCTGCCGCTGAGACCGCCGCTGCTGCTTCCTCGTCCCCTTCGTCCCCTGCCGCCGCAGCGGCGGGCAGCGGGGGAGGGTAGAAGTCGAGCGGCGGCCCCGGCTCTTGCTGCTCTTGCTGCTGCTGCTGCTGCTGTTTTCCCTTCTTCCTCCCGTTGACATTGCAGGACCCTTTCGGCCTGCCTCGCTTGCGGGGGGCGACGTGAGGCGGAGCAGCAGCAGCAGCAGCAGCAGAGACGATCGCCGTCGTCTTCCCGGCAGAGAGGGACGCGGCTGTGCGCTCGAAGGCGTCCTCAGCGCGTCCGAAGGGGTATGGGTCGGCGTTTTCGTCGCCCTCGATCCCGTCTTCCATCTCGCCTTCTTCGTCGTCTGCGCCTTGGCCTTCTTCCGCTTCGTCCTCCTCCTCCTCGCCATCGTCGTAGTCATCGTCTTCTCCTTCTCCGGCGTCCTCATCGACCTCCTCCTCCTCCTCCTCCTCCTCCCGCAGCCTGCTCCTCCTCTCGGCCCGCCGCTGCTTCCGCCGCTCCCGCCGCTGCAGCCGCTGCCGCAGCCGGCGGTCGACCGGCGGCTCCGACAACTGCCTCGCGACCTCGGCCCTCGCCGCCAGCAGGGCCGCGGCGCAGGCGCGCTGGCGGGCCTCGCCCAGGGCCATGACGTCGGCGACGCTGGTTGTGGAACGAGACGAGGAAGAAGAAGAAGGGGGGGCGAAACGAGAAGAGGAGCCGCCGCCCTTGGTCCTCCTGCCATTGGCGTTTCCTTCGGGTTCGGTTCCGGCGGCAGCAGCACTAGCAGCAGCAGCGCCGTCCCCGAGCGCCTCCCTGGCCGCGGCCAGCGCCCTCCGCAGGTACTCGTAGAGCACCGAAGGGCCCTCCGGGGGCTTGGCGCGCCTCGACGTGTAATACACCAGGTTCTTCACGGCCCCCTCGGTCCGGCGCGCGCCGCAGGCCGCCGAGACCGACGCCGCGATCTCGGTCCAGCGGTTGCCGCGGGCCGCGTGCTCGGCTGCGACGACGCACTCCTCCTCGGCGGTCCAGGGGGCGGCGGAGGAGGGGTTGGAGGAGGAGGAGGGAGGAGGCGGCGGAGGCGGGGCGACGAGGGCGAGCGCGGTGGAGGAGGGGCGAAACGGGTCTTCTCCGTCGCCGTCTCCGCCGTCGCCGTCATCGTTGTTGTTCTCCTTGCCCTCTCCTCCAGTCGCCATCGCGGCAGCAGCAGCCGCCTCGGCGTCGGCGCCCCTCCTCACGTGGTTGTAGTACCGCTCCCGCACCTGCTTCGAAGACCTCCCTGGCATCGCCGCCGACAGCACAGCCCAGAGCCCGGGAGGCGGCGGCGGGCCCTCTCCCCTGGCTGCCTCGTCCCCGGCCAAAGAACGCACGTTCTCGACGAGCCTTGCGTGCTCCTCGGGCGTCCACTTGCGTTTGGGGACCGCGAGGGTCGGCTTCTTGCGGCGCTTGAAGGCCGGGGCGGCGGCGGCGATGGCGGCGATGGCGAGCGGCGGCGGAGGGAGAGGTTGAGGAAGGGCGGCAGCAAGCAGCTGCTGCTGCTGCTGCTGGCCGATGTCATTGTCGTTGTTGTTTTCGACTCTCTGCTGCTGGTTTTCTCCTCCCGGAGGCAGGTACAGCGCTAGGTCAAAGGCGTAGGCCGTCGCGGAGCGCTGACAATGATTTGGAGGAAGAGAGAGAGAGAGAGAGAGAGAGAGAGAAAGAGAGAGAGAGAGAAAGAGAGAAAGAGGGAGAGAGAAGATACATAAGGCGTTGAGAGAGAGAAAGAGAAGAAGGTCGGAGCACAGGGCCGCGAGAGGCTTCGAGTGTCGTCGAAATGCGACAACGGAACGAGCTGCGCCGCGCGGTTTTTCGTCGACGAAAACTGATTCAGCGACGCCGCAACGGGCGCCCCTTAAACCTTTTTCGAGGCTTTCCCACGTCGTGGATCGTCGCCAGGGACCATTTCACTCGCCCCAGCATCGATTTCGCGGGCGAAAACCACGTCAGTTGGGCGCTCTGACGGGACGCGATGGGGGCGGAGAGCAGTCGATCGAAGTAAGCGAAATGCCCCCCTCCTCCTCCTCCTCAATCTTCCACCCCCCCTAAAAGGTCTCCAAACCTACGTCTTCTGCGCCATGCGCCACCACTTGGTCGTATAGGGACGGATCGAGCGCGTCGGCCCGGTCCGGGAAAGGCGACATCGGGGGGTCGGCGGGGCCTTTCCCGAGGGTTCGCAATGGCCAAAGTGTTCCGAGGCGGCGTCGTCTGTCCGTCTGTCGAATTCCTTTTTCGAAAAAGTCGAGTCGAACCTCGTTTTCGCGGTCGAGGGAGAGCGAGAGGCCCGCCCCTTGACTTGCGACAGGGACGGGAAGGTCCGTTCCCCCAGCTACCGGGGAAGCGAGGAGAGGTGAGAGAAGGAGGGAAGGGACGGAAAGCAATTTGGGGAGAGACGCGGTGAACGCGCTCCAGCATGAGCAAGAGAAGAAAAAGTGGGAGAGCAAGCGGAGTGGGGATTTTTTAAAAAAAAATCTCGCCACTCTAAAACACAACCTTGATTTTGAAAGACGAGTTGATGCCTCCTCTCCGCGGCGCTCTTCCTCGCCTCCACGCCGCACGAGCCCCCAATCCCGTCTTCCCGCGCCCGCGCCCGCGCCCGCGCCCGCGCCTGAAAAACGTCGAAGCGCTCCGATCGGGAGTACTGCTGAACCAATTGCCCTCGCAGAGACAGGGAAAGGAGACGACCAAGGCGAAACAACGGCGATCGATCACGATGGCAGCAGCCTCGACCTCCCCTTCCTCCTCTCCCTTCGCCGTCGACAGGACTCCGGCCACGGCGCCGCTCGGCCAGACCGTCTCCGTGGCCCCCGACCCGGCCACGGGAGCCAAGGAGCTCGGCAGGCTCGTCAAGCGGGCCGCTGCGAGGGCGATCTCGGAAAGGGGGAGCTTCACGCTGGTCCTGAGTGGCGGGTCGCTCGTCGACGCCCTGGCCTCGAGCCTTGATGGTGACGATGGCGGCGACGATGGCGACGATGAAACTTCTCCTCCTCACGACGGGAGCAAGTGGCACGCCTTCTGGGCTGACGAGAGGCTCGTGCCCGGGGACTCGCTGGACTCCAACGCCGCGGGGGCCAGGGCGTTCATCGCAAAGGTGAGAAAGGAAGGAAGCGAGGTGTTGAAGGTTGAGGTTGAGGTTGAGAGGTTGAGAGAGTTTGAAAGCGAGCACGGAAGAAGAAAAAAACTCACTCTTTTCTTCCTGCCTTCCACTATTCCTTCCACCATTCCAGGCCGGCATCCCCGCCTCCAACGTCCACGCCCTCGCCGACCCGCCCGCCGCGTGCCCTCACGAGGCCGCCAGGGAGTACGAGGCGCGGCTCCGCGCGCTGCCCAGGGAGGTCCTGCCTATTGTTAAAAATGAAGAAAAAGAAGAAGAAGAAAAAAACAGCAAAATGCCTCTTTTCGACCTCGTGCTGCTCGGCGTGGGGCCCGACGGCCACGTCGCGTCCCTGTTCCCCGGTCTCCCGGCCGTGGACGTCCCCGCTTCGAGCGGGCAGTGGGTCGTCGGCGTCGAAGGGTCGCCGAAGCCGCCGCCGCTGAGGATCAGCCTGACTCTGGGGGCGATCACGAGCGCGAAGGAAATCCTGGTCGTCGCGTTCGGGGCAGGGAAAGGGGACATCATCCGCCAGGCTCTTCTGTTGGGAGGGAAAGCCGGGTCTGTTTTGCCCGTGCAGAGGGTGGCCGGGGCGAGGTGGCTGATCGACGCGGCTGCGGCGGCAGGGCTTGAAGAGGAGGAGAAGAAGGAGTGAAAAAATCTTTTCTTTCTTGTTGTTGTAAGGAGAGGACGAGTCCTTCTTTTCTCTCCAGCTTTCGCATTTGAAAACACACAGGCCGTCGCCGTTTTATCTGGGGGTTTAGCGACGCGAAGGAGAGCAGGAACTATCTTAGTAAGGGCAGGCCGAGTGGGGTGGGGGTCCGAAAAAGCGCAAGGCCAAGGTGGTCGAGGTTGAAGAGAGAAACTTCCTCCACTTTTTTTCCTCTGCTCGCCGCCGCCTTTCCGAAAGCCAGCTAAAGCCGCCGCAATCGGCTCTCCCTCCCGCGCTCTCTCCCGCGCTCCAGTCTCCGTCAATCCGCCCACGCCGCGCGGATCGGACTCCTGATCGCTCAGAGACCAAGTTTGAGCAGCTGCGAGATCTCGAGAGAGCAGCAAAGAGGCCGCGATCCAGGGAAGAGAAAAAGGGGACAAAAAAAGGGCAATCGCAACGACAAGGACCGGTCACGCCGTCGCTCCCTTTTTTTCCGACCTCGACCTCTCTCAACTTTCACAACAACCATCATATCATGGCCCCGCCTCCTCGCTCGGCGCCCCTGCCCACCGCCCCGGGGGGGATGCACCGCCAGCCCAGCTACGGCTCGATGTCCGGCGTCTCGGGCGCTCTTTACTCCGCTTCGTTCAGGGACGTCGCCGCCGTGGCGCCCGACTCCCTGGGGGCTCTGAGCCCCTTGGGCCTGCCGCCAAGGCACGAGGGCGGCGCCGGGAGCCCCGGCCCGACATCCCTCGCGCCGCCGCCTCCTCCTTCCGCCAAGCAGCCCGACGAGTCCGACGCCGATTCCGCGCCCGCCGCCGCTCCAACAGCGATCGCGAAACCGGCTCCAGCTCCGACTCCGACCACCCCTCGGGACCAGCACCACCACCGGAAGATGCCGCCCTTGGGAGCGGCGAGGCAGGAGCACGAGAACGAGCCGGCAGAGGTCGTGATCGTCTGCGAGCCCGAAGGCACCAGCCTGATGATGGGGGGCTTGCACCCTCGGGCTTCGCTGTACGAGAGGCCCGTGAACCTGGAGGCTGCCAAGGCGGCGCATGCCGAGTTCAGGAGGGTGATGCGGGAAGCCGGGATCAAGGTTCGGGTTTTTGGTTTTGGTTTTTTTCTTTTCATTTTTTCGTGTTTCAGGTTTTTTTTCTTTTCTCTCGACCGAACCTTTTTTCTTCTCACTTTTCTCTGTCTCTTCTCTCTCTCTTTCTTTTCTCTTTTCTTTTCTCTCTTTCTTTCTCTCTCCCTCAGGTCCTCACCGTCCGAGACATCCTCTCCTACGGCGTCCGCTCCCATATGGGCGCGCGCGTCGACCTCGAGCTGCTCGCGATGCGCGCGCTCTCTTACACGGTGGCGCCCGGCTCGACCGCCGACGAGTTCGGCGAGGCCGACAGGGCCTACCTGTCCGACGACTACAAGAGGCGCGTGCTCGAGCACATGAGCATCAACCAGCTTATCGACACCATCTTAATAAATCCTACGGTCCAGCTGAGCCCGAGCAGGAGGGACACGGGCTTCACAGCCACCTACTCTTTCCAGCCCCTGTCGAATCTGGTTTATACCCGTGACCAGCAAGTCACCACCTGCCGTGGCGTCGTCATGGGCAGGCTGCGGTCGTCGCAGAGGCAGCTGGAGGTCGACCTGATGAGGTTCTGCTTCAACAAGCTGGGGCTGCCGGTGAGGAAGTGGAGGAGGTGGAGAGAGAGGAGAGAAGACGAAGAAAGAGAAGCGAAAACGAAAAAACTCACCTCTTTCTATCTTTCTTTCCAAAAACAGGTCGTCGGTGCCATCGAGGCCCCCGGCTACCTCGAGGGAGGGGACTTCTTCCCCTGCGGCCGCGGCCTCGCCATGCTCGGCGTAGGGCTGCGCTCCAACGTCGAGGCCGCGCAGCAGCTCATGACCCGGGACCTGCTGGGCACCGACGCGCTCGCCGTCGTCCGCGACGACTTCGAGCAGAGCCAGGACCGGATGCATTTGGACTGCGTCTTCAGCATCCTGGGGGACGACGTGTGCCTGATGCTGGACGAGATGATGGGGGAGGGGTCGCCGACGAGGTAAAGAAGAAAGAGAAAGAGAAGTAGAAGTAGAAAAAGTTTTCGGAGGTCGAGAAAGAGGTCATCGGAAGAAAGAAACAAAAAAACTCAACTTTATTTTCAAAAAATCAAATTCTTAAAATTATGAACGACAGGAGGCTCGTCGACGAGTACCGCCGCGCCGGCCCGGGACAGCCTTACGAGCTCGTGCTCGAGGGCGTCGAGTTCTCCAAGTACATGCGGGAGCACCGCGGGTTCCACATCATCCCCATCTCCGGTGACGTGAGTTTTCGAAGTCGGGTTTTTTTTTCGTCGAAAGCGAGAAACGGAAAAAACCAAACTCACCTTTTCTCTCTCTCTCTCGATCGCTCCGTCTTCTTCCTTCATTCTCCCCACCACTCCAGGACCAACTCCTCTACGGATGCAACGTCCTCAACCTGGGCAACTCGAAGGTGATCTCGGTCCACGCCGGGACCGCGAGGCAGATCGTGCGCGACCCGAAATTCCGCGGCGACGTCCAGGTCGTCGACTTCTCGCCGATCACCTCGATGTACGGAGCGGTGCACTGCTCGAGCCAGGTGGTCAAGAGGACGCCCGTGAGCGCCGCGATGTGAAGCGAAGCGAAGCGATGTGGCTTTTTTTGTGAGGAGAAAACGAGAGAAATAAAAGAGAGAGAGAGAGAGAGAGAGAGAGAGAAGGTGCTTTTTGATTTTTCCAGCGCGTGACTAGCGAGTTTTTTGCTTTTTGCTTTCTTTTAAGTTTCATTTTTTTGTTATCACAGTTTTGTTTTTTTGATTGCTCTTGCTTGTTTTTTAAAAGTGTTTCGGTTTTCTATGCAGTGAGGGAGGGGAAGAGGGTGGATGGTTTGGTTGAAAGGCGGAAGAGAGAGAGAGAGAGGCAAGAAAGAAAAGTCAAAAACCTCCTCTCTTTTTCTTCAAAGTTCGAGCGCCTCGAGCTCGGCGACAAAGGCGGCGAGAGCTTCGAACAAGGGTTTCTTCAGAGCCTCCGCCGCGTCTCGTGCTGCAAAGCTCTTGTGCGTGGTCGTGGCCTCGAACAGCAAGTCGTCCTCGTCGTGGCCAGTGGTGAGCTCGAGCACCTTCAGGTCGCCGCTGATGCGGTTTTTCTTCTCTTTGCCTTCTCGCTCTCCTTCTGCTGCTTCTTCTCCACCTTCTCCACCTTCCCCTTCCTCAACCACCTCCCACCGCAGCTCCAGCTTCAGATCGTAGGCAGAGATCTTCTTCCCTCCCTTTCTGGTAGACTGATACGCGTCCCCCTCCACCGACGAGACCGACGCGACGCGGACTTTGCAAGTCGAAGTTGAGGACGAAGAAGGCGAAGGAGAAGAAGAGAGCGGGGCCTCGACTCCCGGGAGCAGCTCCGCGAGCTTGTCCTTCGCCCACGAGAGGCGGTTCTTCTCTTGCCTGATTGAGAGTGTTTTTTGTGCGTGTTTTCAGAGAGATTGTGAGCGTTGCGTGCCAGCGGTGGAGGAGGTGGAGGTGGAGGAAGAAGAAGGAAGAGACAAAAGAGAGCGGAAGAGGTTTCTTTCTTTCTTTGAGATCGCCCCCGCCGATCGATGGTTCTTCTTCTTCTTTTCTCTCTCTCCTTCTCTCTTTTCCTCACCAGTGCCAGCCCGAGACGTTCGCTCCTTGAGATCCGAGGTCTGAAACGAGCCAGCGCGGGTCTCGCTCCTCCCAGCGCGCCATTTCGAGGGGGGGGCGGGGCCGGGACTTGGAAGGCGTGCTCCTTTGAAAGTTGACGCAAAAGAGGGGGTCTCCGGAAAGTGTTTTTTTTCCGAATTTTTTTTTCCTTCGTTGCTGCTTTTTGAAAGAGAAACTCACAAATCAACCTTCGACCTCCCTTCGCCCTCGCTTCGCCGCCCTTCCTCGCCGCCCTCTTCCAACTCTCCAAGATGTTTGCCCTCTCCGCCCGCCCTACCCTCGCCGCGCGCCCCGCCGCCGCCACGCGCTCGGTCCGCCGTGTCGCCCCGGCCGCCCGCGCTCTCGTCGTCGTCAAGGCCGACCCCAAGACCCCCCTCGAGGCCGCGATCGAGGAGGCCAAGGACACCTGCGAGTCCGGCTCCTCCGGCGAGTGCGCTGTCGCCTGGGACACGGTGCGTTGAGATAAAGAGAGAAAGAGTGGGGGAGAAGAGCAGGGGAGAGAGAGAGACGGAGACGAGGAGGAGGAAGAATGGCAAGCCGCCGTCTTGCGTTTTTTCTTTTTCTCTTGGTGCTCGTCGACCCCGAAGAGAAGAAAAGAGGAAAAAAGACGATCCCGAGACGGGCTGCATTCGTGGCCTCGCTGCCCTAATTCCCGTCCCTTCTCCTCGTCGATGACAAGAGTGTGTTCGATAGGAGCCTTAGCGCGAAGGGAAAAAGAAAGGAACTGCTCGGAACGCATCGAAAACGAGCTCGCAATGGAGCCCCGCGGCGACCAAAAGAGGTCGAGCTCCTGTATCGACCTTTTTTTTTGTCGACAGCGAAGCTCTCTCTCTCTTCGTTGGTTTGTTTTGCGATTTGGGAGCGTCGCTCGAGAGCGCTGTGACGCTTCGCATTGCAATTAGTTGTGTCCACGGGTCCGCCTCGAACATGATCTCGGGCAACGTGCGATTGGGGCTCGGAATCGACCTCAAAGGCGCTTGAATCGACCCGCGAGAATCGAAAGAGAAGGGGGAAAAAAAACATCGCGCGAGCAAAGAGAAAAACTCTCTCACCCTGTTTCTTCCGACCTCTTCAACCTCCTTCCTTCTCCCTCTTTTCCTTCCAACAAAAAAAAAAAAAAAAAAAAAAACAGGTCGAGGAAATCTCCGCCGCCGAGTCGCACAAGAAGGCCGCGCAGACCAAGGCCGACCCCCTCGAGGAGTTCTGCAAGGACTCCCCCGACGCCGTGAGTCAAAAGTTTTTTCCTTCTCTTTTCTTCTTTTCTCGAGTTTTCTCTCTCTCTTTCTCTTTCTCGTCTTTTTCGTCTCTCGCTCACTCACTCGCTTCTCCGCTCTTCATTATTCCACCGCCACCACCACCACCAACAACAACAACAACAACCTCACAGGACGAGTGCCGCGTCTACGAGGACTAGATCAACTCGTTTCCCCAGCGAAACCATGAGATGCTAGTAGGAGCCCTCGCGACCTCAAAAAAAAAAAGCAAGCAAAGCGTTAGAAAAAAAAGAGAATTTTTTTTGAGTTTTTTGTTTCTTTTCATCCCCCCTTTGTTTTTCCTGCGCTTCTTCCGCTTTTGCTTTTTCCCCTTTTTCTTTTGTAAGAGAGAGACAGAGAGAGAGCGATAGAGGAGGCAGAAAAGAATAAGTATGAAAACCTCGTGGCGGTGGTGGTGTTACTGGCGAGGGGGCGGAGGAGGAGCAAAGAAACACTAAAAGAAGAAAAGAAACTTTCTTTTCATTATTTTCATCTTCTCTTCTCTCTCTCGCTTTGACAGGAAACAACAAAAATGCAAGCTGCTGCCGCCACCCCGGCGGCACCCGCCCCTCGCCTCCCGCTCCTCGATCGGCTCCTCAGGTCGGTTCTCGCGCTCGTCTCCGTCGGGGGCTTCGCCTCCGGGTTCTGCCTCGTCGTTGCAGGGTGCTCCCTGCAGTCCCCGCCGAGCGCGCCGGTGCCGGGGTGAGAAGAAAAGCTTTTCGGTTTTTTTTCTTCTTCGTTTTTTTCTTTCGTTCGTTGACCGACTTTCTCTTCTCCTCTCACCCTCTCTTCCTCTCTCTACCCACCTTCCACCAACCCGACCGGCCAACAGCGGCCTCGTCTCCCTGGGCGTGCTCACCACCCTCGCCGCCCTCGCCGCGGCCGTCGGGTCCAAGAGGTACCGCTGGGCCCTGGCTTGCTACTTCGCGTTCGGCGCTCTTTCCGTAATCTGCCAGCTCGCCGTCGTCTTGGTCATCTTCGCGTCCCCGGAGCGCGTCGCGTCGTCGATCCTGAGCTCCGAGGGCGGCGGGCTCGCCCACGCCATCGACTCGGCCCGGAAAGCGGGAAGCGGCGCTCTCACCCCGGAGAGGCTGGCGCAGCTGCAGCAGCTCGAGCGGAACGCCAGAGAGACGCTCGCCGGAAGGCTCGACGCGGTGAAATGGTGCTTCCTGCTGCTCGCGCTGGCCGAAGGCGTTGGGCTGGGAGCTGCGGCGTGGAGGTACGTGCGGAGCGAGGTGCCCTGGTCGGCCAGGTACGAAGGGCTGGAGGCAGGGGAGGCCGCGAGGCTCCGCGGCGTCGAGCTGCGGGACGCGCTGAGGCAGGGCCTGGGAGGAGGAAGCGGGGGAGGGAGGTCGAACGGAGCTTCTTCTTCTTCTTCCTCCTCTTCCTCCTCGGCAGCGAGGTTCGTCTCGGGTGTCTCGCAGAAGAACAACGGCTTCGCATCTGGCGCCTGATATTGATTTCGAGAGATTGGAAGGAAGGACGCGGGTCGTCGATGTTACAAAAATCAAATTTCGCTTTTTTTTTTTTTTTTAGTATTTTCCTCTCTCTCTTTCTATATCTCTCTCTCGTTTTCTCTCTCTTTTTCTTTCTCTCATTCTCTCACTTCCGCTTCGGCGGGGGAGGCGCCAGCATCCCTCGGATCAGCGACGCGGGCGAGTCCACACCGGGAAAGACGCTTACGCCCTTGGCTCCGGCGCCAGCTGCTGCTCCGGCACCAGCTCCTCCGAGAAGGCTCACGCCGCCGCCCAGGCCGCTGCCCATGCCGCCGCCGCCGGTGCCGAAACGGCGCGCGCGCCAGTCGGCCTGCAGCCGCGCCGCGGCCGCGTCGGCCCTGGCCGCCAGCGCGTCCGCCCTCCTCGCCAGGCCCCCCAGGGCGGCCACCTGCACCGCCAGGGCGCGCCCGGCGTCCTTTCCCGCTTTCGAGACAAGGCCCGTGGCGTCGTTGGGGTCGGCGGGCAAGGGCGACGACGAAGAAGAAGAAGAAGAAGCTTTCTCGTCGCCGTTTTCGTCGTCGTCGTCGTTTCCGCTTCCTTCTTCTTCACCTTTCGCCTTTGCGACGCTCTCCAACAGCTCCCTCGCGGACTCGGCCAGCCCGCTCCACGAGGCTTCTTCTTCGGCCAGGGCGGCGATCTTGGCCCTGGCGGCCGCCTTGGCGGCCTCGGTGGCCGCGGCGGCGCGAGGCGAAGAAGAGAAGGCAGGAGCTCCGGCGGCGTTACCTCCGCTTCCATTTGCTCCGGCGCACACAAGGGTGCCGTCGGCGAGTGCCGCCGCCACCGCGGGCCCGGCCGCGGCCAGCGCCCCGGCGACCTCCGCGCCGCAGGCGTGCTGCTGCTGCAGCTGCTGGTCGCCGGCGAGGGGCGACGCGCCCTCGCTGAGGAGGTGGCGCCAGAGAGACAGCAGGCGCTCCGACTCGGGCACGCGCGGCGGCTGCTGAGGTTGAGGTTGGAACTGCACCTGCTGGTGTTGAGGAGGAGCGAAGGAGCCTCCGTAGGGCATCGGAGGGGCGGTGGCGGCGGCCGCGGCGGCCGCGGCGGCGAAGTAGTAGTCCTGGTGGCGCTGCTGCTGATGCTGCTGATGCTGATGCGGCGGGTGGACCGAAGCCTGCGAAGCGCCGGCGCCCGGAGTCGTCGCTGCCGGGGCGTGGGCATGGGCAGAGGTGGAGTTGCCTCCCCCTTCCTGCCTCCGCCTCTTGAGCGTCAGGCCGTCGACGACCACGACCTCGTAGTCGCCCTCGACGCATACGACGACCTCGGCCGGGTTGGGGTCGATCTGGAGGGTTGAGGTTGGTTTTTTTTTGGGGGGGGGGGTCGAGTGAGAAAAGGTCGAGGTTGAGTCGATGTCGTGCGGCGAGTTTTTCTTTCTTTCTTTCGATGCTCCTCTCCAATTCTTCTCTCTTCTCTCTCTTCTCTCTCCCATCAACCAACTCACCGCCTCAGACAGGCTGACGTGCATGCGCACGCCGTCGACCTTGTCGATTATGCCCTCGCGGTTGGAGGGCCTGTTGTTTTGGAGTGGAGAGGAGAAAGAAAAGGAAAGAGAGAATGAGCGTCGTCGTCGTCGTTTTCAATTTTTCGATTGGCGCGCTTTTTTCTCGACAGGAGCTGTCGGCCTCCGCCATTCAAAGCTCGCGGCCTGTGCGCGCCCTCTCTGCCTTTTCTTCTTTGACAGAAGCTCCACTCACGCGTAGTTCTCCATGTCGAAGCGAGGATAAGCTGGAAAGATGCAGTAGGGACGGAGTCTCGCAGGGGAGTGGACCAAAAGAATGAAACTTTTTTCGATTCAAAGCAATTTCAAAGCAGGCAGCACGAGCACGAGCGGACGAGCACCCCGGAGACGGAGTTGGAGGTCTGCGCGACGGCGAGCGTGGCCTTGGCGAGGTGGCCGAGGGCAAGGAGCGTGAGCACGGGCGGGTAGAGCGAGATGGCGAGGAAGAGCGCCAGGAGCATTTGTGGGTGAAGGGGTGGGGAGCGAGAAGAGAGATTGGAATTGAAGGAAAGGCGAGTGAAGTGAGAGAAGCGAAGAAGAGCGACGAAGAAGTCGAGCAAATAGAAAAAAAACGAAAAAAAGGAGCTCGAAGCAAAAGAAGAATCACTAGTTTCTTCCTTCTCTACTTCTTCCTTCTTCTTCCTTCTTCTTCTTCCCGTTCGTTTTTTTCGCCCCCTCTTCCCACCGAAAAAATGCAGTCGACGACGCTCGCGTCCTCGTCCTCGCGTGCCTCTGCGGCCTGCCGCGGCGCGGCGTCCACGAGCGGCAGCAGCGGCTGCAGGGCTGCCATCGTTCCTCGCGCTGCCCGCCGTTCGTCGCCGGCTAAACTCGCCGCATCTCCTCTCGTCCGCGTCTCCTCCCCTTCCTCCGTCGTCGCCACGCGCGCCTCCACGCCCTCCACGACCGTCGCGCCGCTCGACAGCGTCGCGCCGACGCCCAAGAAGGGCGAAAAGGTGAGAGAGAAGTTGGGCTGGAGATTGATTGAAAGAGAGAAAGAGAGAGAGAGAGAGAGGGCCGTCGCAAAAAAGCGGCGTCGTGAAGCTTTGTCTCGATCCCTTTGCACGCCATCCGCCGAGCACCTACCTGATTTCACGCATCGAAACCAGCACGAATCGGAAGCAGAGACCAGTAGTTATCGAATTATACTACCTAATTGAGATGAGGCACGCTCTGCTGCTCTGGACAGCGTCTTCGAATGTCGATTGAGAGCGCCGTCGCCGCTCAAAAGCGAAAGAAGAAGAGCGACGCCGCGCGCTGCCGCCTCTTTTCCTTTTTCCTTATCTCTCTCTTTTTCCTTATCCTTCTTCTCTCAACCCCAAAAACTCCAAAACAGGTCAAGTGGTACGCCGTCGTCGCCAACGCCCAGTTCATGCTCCACGACGTCCAGAACGAGGCCTTCCCGGAGCAGCTCCGCGAGCGCCGCCGCCTCTTCGGCGACAAGGGCAAGGAGCTCGACTTCTTCCTCGTTTGCGAGCCCGGGTGGCTCGACGCCTCGTTCCCTTCCGAGGCGAAAAAAGTGAGAAGGCCGGCCGTGGCTCTGATCTCGACCGACGCGACCTGGATCACCTTCATGAAGCTCCGCCTCGACCGCGTCCTGAGGCTGGACCCGCCCACCGAGCTGACACCGGAGGAGGCCCTGAAATGCGGGGCTCCCGTGCCGGACTTCGAGCCCTTGGACAGGAGCCTGAGCCAGGAAGGGAAGAAGTGGACAGCCCCTTACTCGCCTTACAAGCCCGGGTGGTGGAATGTGTTCCTGGGTTCCGAGAACGGGCTTGTTTGAGAGTGGAGAGTGGAGCGAGAGAGAAGAGAGGGAAGAGAAAGAGAAAGAGAGAGAAAGAGAAAGAGAGAGGTGATTTAAAATTTTTCGTGTGATTTTTCATTTTTTCTTCTTTTTTTCAAGTTCAGGACTTAATCTTTCTCTTTCTTTCTTTCTTTCTCGCTTTATCCGAGGATCTCCTTCGACCCGCCGCCTCTATTGCTGCTGCTCGCCAGAGGGAGAAGGCCCCAGCGCCTCTTCGGCACCTGCTGCTTCTCTGCTCGCTTGCAGGCTCCTCCCTCGTCCGAATCCTCTTCCACGCAGACCGCGGCGCCGCTCGTCGCCCTCGCGCGCGGCCCGCCCTCGAGCAACCTCCGCGCAAGCTCCGACCCCCCTTCTCCTCCCTCGTCTTCTCCTCCTCCCTTCTTCTTCTTCCCCTTCCCTCCTCCTCCTCCTGCTCCGCCTCCGACCACCCACGCCGCCACGGCCTCGTGCGCCGACGCCCTCGCGGCCCCGCAGACCGGCTGCGCCCCGATGTAGAGGTCGAAGACGGCGGCGGCGAGCAGCACAGAGTTGTCGACGGTCGCGACGTGAGCGCCGTCGACAGAAGCGGTGAGCTTCCCGCCCGGGGATCGATGAAACTCGATCACCGCTCCTTTGGCCAGAGCTCCGGCGTTCTTGGACTTGCCCTGGTCGTGAACGCCCTTGATGCCGCCGAATCCCGTGAGCCCGGCCAGGCTGCCGAAGCCGTTGAGGATCCCGCCGGAGTGGCGGGCCGAGGGAGGTAGGGCGTCGGAGCGGAAGTGGGAGAGCATCTCTCTGAGGCCCTTGTCGTCCGGGGAGCCCCCCAGGCGCTGGATGCGGCGGGAGAGGATGCGTTCGTACTCTGCTCGGAGGATGGCGATGGGTAAGGCGCGCCTGAGGGGGGGGGCGGGGGGGGTAGAAGGGAAGAAGAAGAAGAAGAAGAAGAAGAAAAAAGAGTGAGTTTTTTTCGCTTACTCTCTCTCTCGATCTCTCGTTTCTTCTCTCTCTCTCTCTTTCTCCAAAACCAAAACCAAAACTCTCCGCCGCACCTCGACCTCACGACCAGGCTCATCGGCACGTCGTCCGCCGACCTCAGCGCGGCGCCAAAGGGCAGCGCCGGGTCCTCCTCGAACTCCTCGCTGAGGGGGAGCTGCTCTCCGAAGGTCGCCCGGGGGAGCTCTTGGTGCCGCGTCGGCCATCCCTCCTCTCCTTGATTCGTCTTCTCCTCGCCTTGCTGCTTCTGCCGTTGCTGCTGCTGCTGCTGCCTCCTCGCCCTGGCGTCCCTCCGGCGGTCGAGGAGCCCGGGAAGGATCGGCACGAAGCGCAGGATCTTGCGCTTCTTCTTGTAGCCGTTGCCGTTTCCTCCTCCCTCGCTCGAAACTGCGGCGGCGGCCTTGAGCGCGCCCGGCGCTGCCGCGCGGAGCGCCGCGGCCGAGGCCGAGCTCCTCAGCGCGCTCGCGTCCACGTACACGCCGAAGTCGTAGATCGAGATCGCCCTTCCCAGAATGGGAAACATGCGCGAGCCCGTGGAGGCGAGGTCGTGGAGGGGAGGAGGAGGGGGCGGCGATGGGGAAGAAGGAGGGGAGGAGAAAGGAAGATGCTTTGATGCTGCTGCCGGTTGAGGAGAGGTCGAAGAACTCGAAGAGCTTGTCGCCGCGGCGAGCCGGGCAGGGAAGCAGGTGCTGGCCCTCCAGTCGATAACATTGCTGTTTCTGCTCTCCTTCGCCGGCTGCTCTTGCTGTTCCGTCCCGTTGAAGGACGCCACCAGCGAGGCCAGGGCGGAGGCGATGGCCTCGAGCGGGTTTGGGAGAAGAGAAGGCGAAGGCGAGGAGCTGATATTTTTTTTCGGTTTTTTCGGGCGACGTCGTCGAGGAGGTTCAGAGAAAAGCAAAAGAATAAAAAAAAAAGCTCTTCCTCTCTCTCTTCCTTCCGCCGGCTCATTGCCCCTTCTCATTGCCTCACCTTTCCTGCTGAGAGATGATCTCTTCGACCTGCGTCGAATCCCGCATCGAAGGGCGCATCGAGAGCGAGGCTAGGCCCTTGTCTCGAGGAGATTGTTGGTTGAGGCGCCGCGACGACGCTGAGGCATCATCGGCATCGGCGGCGGAGGCGACGTCGATGGCGACTCCATCAGCGCCGCCTCCCCCCGCTCTCTCCGTGCAGCTTCGTCTCATTTTCCCGCGCGCGCGAGATGATCACACGGCGTTAGAAAGCGTGTCGAGAGCGTGGGTCTGTGGATCGGAAATCGGGCAGGCGCAAGCGTGGCGCGGAAGCGTGTTTTTTTTCGTCGAGTTGATGGTGGGACGGAAAAAACGAAAAAGTAGGAAGGGAAAAAATCACAGTCGGCGACTCGATTGCCGAAAGAAAAAAGCAGCGATGCCTTCGATTGCCGAAAGAAAAAAGCAGCGATGCCTTCCGCGCCTTGGGGTGCTTCACTCGCACCTGTTCGAACGCAGCTGCCTCTCACATCCCAACAGGATCGTCGTCTAGTGTCTCCGCTTAATAGCAGAGCTCCACTCGCGCCTCGCTCGAGGAGAAACTCGCGCCGCAACTCGTCGCCTTCGTCGACCGATCGAACCGACCTCGACCCTTCTTCTTCTTCTTCTTCCTCTTCGACCTCCTCCTCCTCCTCCTCCAAACCCCTCCCGCGCTCCCTCTCCTTCCGCGTCGCCGCCCCCGGGGCAGACCTCCGCGCCGCGGCCTCCCTGCGAGCCCTGGCCTTCTCGACCAACCTGCCGGAGACCGCCTCTGGGTTCACGAGGGAGGCCTACGTCCGCAACAGGTCCCGCGAGGCCTGGGACGCGCTCGAGCTGCGGTCGCGGGGGCTCGACCCCGACTACGGCGGCTGCGAGTGCCTCTGCCTGCTGGGGACGATCGAGGACGCCGGTGACGAAGAAGAAGAAGAAGAAGAAGAACCAGAAGAAAATGAACTAGAAGAAGAGGAATTGGAGCTGGCAAGGGCTGTGAGGGCAGAGGGCGACGCCTCGTGCACCCTCGCGGCCGTGAGCTCCGACAGAGGGAGGGGCCGAGAAAACAACCGCCGTCGCAGGCTCGCCGTGGCCTCCCTGGACATCATCGTCGGGCCTCGCCTCCCGAGCGAGGCGCTGGTTGCCAAGGGAGGCGGAGGCGGAGACGGAGGCGGAGACGGCGAAGGCGCGACAACGGCCTATTTCGCAAACGTGTCGGTGGCCCCGGCCGCGAGGAGGAGGGGGCTCGGCGTCGCCCTGCTGTCGGAGGCGATCTCGCTCGTCTCTTCCTCTCCCCTTGGGAAAACTCCCGCTCCTCGTGCTGCCTCGCGCATCGCGGTGCACGCCGAGGCGCGCAACGCCGCGGCCAGGGCGCTGTACGAGCAACCCGAGCTGGGTTTTTCGCTGGAGCAGGAGGAGAGCGCCGAGGTCGAGAGGGCGCAGGGGAGGCCGAGGCGTGTGTTGTATTCGAGGGGTGTCGTGGCTTTGTAAAAAAAGAACTGGAAAAGACCTAGGAACGAATGAATCTCCATGTCCAAGCGCGCAGAGGTGGATTCGGGCGATGAACGAAACGGAGAAAGAAGAAGCGGTTTTCGTTGTCAGCAACCTGCTCATTTTTCTTTCTCTTCTTCGATCGCTCGACGACGGCAATAAAAAAAAGAAAGAGAAAGAGGAAAAAACACTCTCTCTCCCTCTCTCTCTACTCGCTCTCCCTCTTCTCGACTCCCCTCGTTCCATGACGCTGACGGCCTCGCCTCGCGCCTGAGAACGACAGAAAGGGCAAAGCGAGAGAGAGCGCGCAGTCCAAACGAAGGGGGTGAAGAAAAGAGAAAGAGGTTCAATCGGCAATCGTCGGAAAACTCACCTTTTTTCCCTCGACTGTCTTCTCTGTCTGGAAAGGCCTCATGAGCTCCAAGCGCGGTCCTCCTAGCAAGAGGGAGGTACGCTGAGCGTCGTGGAGTAGAGCGGGAGAGAGAGAAAAAGGGAGAGAGAGGGCAGGAAGAGAGAAGAAGAAAGAAGAAGAACGAACGAACGAAGGGCATGCTTTGAGAACGAAACGTCGACCTCAACCGCCCCTCCCTCCCTCCCCCCTTTCTTTCCAACCACCACCACCCCCAAACCATTCACCAACAGCAGAGCTCCTCCCCGGGCTCCTCCGACGGCGACGACGAAGGCAGAGACGGCGGCGGCGGCGGCGGCGGCGACAGGAGGAACAAGAAGTCGTCGGTCCTTTCCCCGACGCAGCCGGTGGCGAAGAAGAGCTTGCGCCGCTCCTCGCGCTCGGCTCCTGCCTCGGACGGGGAACCCAGCAGCCGCCGCCGCCGCTCCTCGAGAGGCACGCCGGCGGGTGAGAGCGGAGGTGGAGGCGTCTCTTACAAAGACGCGTCTTCTTTCCCTTCCTCTTCTGCTTCCGGTGCTTCCTCTTCGTCTTCCTCTTCCTCTTCTGACGACGACGACGACGAAGTGGTCCCTTACAAGAAGCGCGCGCGCGGCGCGGCCCTCGTCTCGCGGGGCCGCGGGGTGAGGGCAGCAGCCTCGACGAGGAGCCGCGGGGACGACGATGACGGACAAAAGAGGAAGAAGAAGCTGAGGAAGAAGAAGGAGAAGGAGAAGGAGAAGAAAGAGGTCGAAGACTCTTCCGCGACCGAGACGGACGACGAGCACGCCAGGAAGAAACCTTCTTCTTCTGCCGCCGCAGCTGCTGCCGCTGCAGCTCGAAGCATGCCGCCTCCTCCTCCTCGCACCTCGCCTCTTGCTTCTTTCGCTCACGCCGAATCATGCGCGGTCTGCGGCGACGGCGCAGAGGCCCGCGCCGCCGAGGGCGCGGCCCTGCTGCGGTGCGAGACCTGCCCCTGCTCGAGTCACAGTATCTGCCTCGTTCCCCCGCTGCTGCTGCCCGCTGTTGCTCACAGCGGGCAGCAGCAGCCGAAGAAGCTGCCCCTGTCGAAGCTGCCCCCCTGGCGCTGCCCGCGCTGCGCCGACGCCGCGGCCCTGGCCCGCCTCCGCCGCATCGTCGCGCAGCGCTGGGTCGAGGTCGCCGCGGCCGGCGACGGCGGGGAAGACGACAAAGACAAAGGCAAAGACAAAGGCAAAGGCGGAGGCAGCAAGGCTGCTGTCTCTGCGGGGCCCGGAGAATCCGCTCTCAGAGCGGCTTTCCCTCCTCTGCAGCGCATCGTCTCGGAGGACGCCGCGCTTGCCTTCGAGGCCGCGCTGAGCCCGGGGAGCAGGGCCGGAGGAGGAGGAGGAGGAGGGGCTGCCGCGCGGAGGGGCGCGCGGCAGCAGCAGCAGCAGCAGCAGCAGCGGGAAGCCAAGGCGAAAGCCGCCGCCGCCGCCGCCGCTCCGCCGCCTGCGCCGAAATCGAAAGGCGGCGCCAACAAGTTCTCCTGGTCCCGCGTCCCCGTTGGCGTCGAGCTCCCTTCCCGCACCCCGGACGGCAGGAGGCCGCGCCTGCTCGGCAGCCAGGGCCCGAGGCTCAGGGGGGCCTGGGCAGGGTGGAGGAGGAGCAACGCCGGAGGTGCTTCCGCTTCCGCTTCCGCTTCTGCTCCCGCTTCGGCTGCTCCGGTCCCGATGGCGCACCACACCCTCCGCGGCGAGCCCATGCCCCCCTCTGGCCGACCCGCCCGCGTGGCTTCGCACCAGGCGTTGCTGCGGTCTCTCCCTCAAGTGCCCAGGGGCAGGACGCTGGGCTCCAACCACCTGAACTTCGACGGGCCCGGGACAGGAGGAGGGGAGGAGGGGGAGGAGGAAGAATACGACGAGAGCGGCAGTGGAGGCGGTAGCGGGAGCGACAGCGAGACCTTCAGCAAAAAGGGGTCTTCTTATTCTGAAGATGACGAGGAGATGGAGGTCGAAAAGGGCGACGGCAAGGCCAAACAAGCAGCCGGCGCTACTTCCTCTGCTCCTCAAGCTCCTGCTGCCGCTCTCCGCCGTGTGCTCGAGTACCTAGTCCTCTTCCGCGACCTGAGCCCGATCCACGCCGCGTGGGTCCCTGCCTCGGCCCTCGACGACGCCTCTTCCGCTTCCTCGGCCTCCGCGGCCGCCGTGGCGGAGGCGACCGGCACCGCCGGCGGCGCCGTCGTCCTGCGGCGCGAGCTCAAAAAGTGGAGGGAGCTGGTGAGAGGGGGGGACAGCGGCGAGGAGGGCCCTCACGGTAAGGGTTCGGCGTCGTTCTCCTCCGGTGCCGCCGTGTTCATCGTGGACGGAGGTCGCGGGGGCGGCGGTGGCGGTGATGGGATCGGCGAGGAGGAGGAGGACGACGTCGAAGCTGCTGCCGCCGCCTCTATCGAGGAAGAAGGAACTGGCCGCGGCGGCGGCGGCGGCGGCGGCGGTCGCCCCCGCGGAGGAGGAGGCAGCCGCGGCGGCGGCGGAGGCGGCGCCTCCTTGCTCCCGGGCGTCCCTGACTCGTGGCTCACCGTCGGCCGGGTGCTCGCGGAGAGGACCCGACGGAGGGAGGAGCAAAGCGGCGGAGGCCTCTCGCTCTCGTCGGCCTCGGCGCTCGCCGTCGCCGCCGCCGCGCCCGTCGGCGGCGTCCGCGCTTCCGCTCCTGCTAACAACAACAACGCCGGCGGCGACGGCGGCAACAACGAAGACGACGACGACGACTCCGAGTTCCTCGTCTCCTGGTCGGGACTCCCCTACGACGCCTGCTCCTGGGAGCGCGGCAGGGTGGTCACTCGCGCGGCCCCTCGAGGCAGGCACGCCGTCCGCGCCTTCCGCGCGCGCAGGCCGCTCGAGGTCGAGGCCGCCGAGGTGCGGGCGGCGGCCGAGAACAACAGCAGCGGCAAGAAGCAGCCGGGCGGCGGCGTCACGAGCCCCTCCTCTTCCTCGCGCCGCTACACGGAAACACCTTCCTTCCTCGGCCCGCAGCACCACCACAACAACGACGAAAAGACCAAAGCACCTCGAGAGAGGCCGACGCTCCACGCTTTCCAGCTCGAGGGGCTCAACTGGCTCCTGCACAAGCACGCCATGGCGACCAACGTGGTGCTTGCCGACGAAATGGGGCTGGGGAAAACGGTGCAGGCCGCGGCCTACCTCGCGGCGCGCTTCTCGGCCGACGGCGGGTGCGGCGGTGGCGGCGGCGCTGGCGGTTCCTCGTCCTCCTCTTCCGGAACTTCTTCTCGCCCGGCTCTCGTCGTCGCGCCGCTCTCCACGCTCGCCAACTGGGCCCGGGAGCTGCAGCTGTGGGCCCCGACGCTCCGCGTCGTGCCGCTGCACGGCTCGAAGGAGGCGAGGGAGGTCGCGCTCCGCCACGACCTGTTCCTCAGCAGCGACCCTTTGAAAAAGGGCAAGGATTCTGCTTCTGCTTCCAACGGCGAGAGTGGCGTCCCGTACGCTTCTTCGTCGCCCTCCTACCTCCAGTCCCGCGTCGCGGCGCACGTGATCCTAGCCTCCTACGAGTCCGCGCTGGCAGAAGCGCCCACGCTGAAGAAGCTGCGCTGGGACTCGCTCGTCGTCGACGAGGCCCACCGCCTCCGCTCGCCCACCTCGGCGCTCTTCGGCGCGCTGTCGTCTCTGGACGCGGGCGCGCACCGCGTGCTGCTGACGGGCACGCCCATCCAGAATCGCGTGGGCGAGCTCTGCGGGCTGTACAGGTTTTTGCTGGGAGAGGAGAAGCTCCGCGAAAAAGATTACGCGTCTGCAGCGGCGGTCGCCGAACCGCCTCCGGCCAACGCGACGACGCGCCAGATCTCGGACAAGCTCGAGTCCCTGCGCGCCGCCTTCGCGCCTCGCATGCTCCGCCGCACCAAAAAAAACGTGCTCAAGGGCCTGCCGCCCAAGAAAGAGGTCGACGTTCCCGTGGACCTGAGCCCGCTGCAGCGGAGGCAGTACCGATCGATCATGACCGCCGCGTACCCTTCCCTGACTGCAACCGCTGCCGCTGCTTCTGCTGCCTCCGATGCTGCTGCTTCTGCTGCTTCGACCAAGACAGCGAGGGAGCGCCGCTCCCTCGGAGCAGACGCCGGAAACGGCAATAATGCAGATGCCCCCTCGGAGGCGCTGCGCAACGCGTTCATGCAGCTGCGCAAGTGCACGTGCCACCCTTTTTTGTTCCAGGGGGCAGAGGCGGAGGCCGACGAGGAGGCCGCGAGGGCCGCGGCCCGCAGGGCCGCGAGGGAGGCCGCCTCCCGGGGCCTGGACGTTGCGTCCCGCGGAGCTGCCGCCGACGCTGCCTACGAGGCGGCGAAGGCCGACGAAGAAGCCAGGCTCGAGCGCCTGATCTCCTCGTCGGGCAAGCTCGCTCTTCTGGATCGCATCGTGAAAGCCCTGGTCGCTCGCGGGCGGCGAGCGCTGGTCTACTCGCAGTTCACGCACGTGCTCGACATCCTCTGGGACTGGGCCCATTATCGAAAATGGGGCTGCCTGAGGCTGGACGGGGACGTCCCTGGCGTGGAGAGGCAGCACCGGATCGACAGGTTCGCCGCCGCTTCCCCGAGAGAGATGCCGCTGTTTCTGCTCTCGACGCGCGCCGGAGGGCTCGGGTTGAACCTCGCCGCGGCCGACACCGTGATCATCTTCGACTCGGACTGGAACCCGCACGCCGACGCGCAGGCCGCGGCGCGCGCGCACCGCCACGGGCAGCGGTCGGCCGTGCTGGTGCTGCGGCTGGTGGGCAGGGCGACGGTCGACGAGAGGATCGTGGCGACGGCGAGGGCGAAGCTGGCGCTGCAGCGGGCGATGCTGCGCGGAGGCGGAGGGAAAGGCGGCGGCGGCAAAGAAGAAGACGAGGAAGATTTGGGCGGCAAGTCTAAGAAGAAAGCCGCGGGTGGCCTGACTCCGAAAGAGGTCGAGGAGATGATGAGGCACGGCGCGCAGCAGCTGTTCGCCGAGGACGACGACGACAACGACGCCGAGGAGAAGGAGAAGAAGGAGAAAGAGGAGGGAGGTGGAGAGAAGGAGACGGGTGCCGGCAAAGGCGAAAATGCTGCTGCCGCCGCTGCTGCTGCCGTCGACCCTTCCAAGAAGCAGCAGTCCGCCGTCGCCGTCGAGGCCGCCGCCGGGCGCACGGGCGGCGCCCGCGACGGGCGCCGCGTGGTCTGGGACGACGCCGCGATCGACGCGCTGCTCGACAGGTCCTCGATGGAAGGGCCAGGGAAGAAGGGCGACGGCGGCGACGGCGACGGAGAAGACGACTCTGAGGACGAAGGTTTTCTGTCCTTCTTCAAGGTCGCGCGCTTCACCCGCGACGACGACAAGACGGTCGCCGAAGCTGCTGCTGCATCTGCCGCTGCCGCTGCTGCCGCTGCTGCTGCTGCCAAGGAAGCTGCGTCGAAAGCGGCTGCTGCTGCTGCGGGGGGAACAAACGCGAACGGAGAAGCAGCCGGTGGCGGCGGCGACGAAGCAGCGGCGGCGGCGGCAGCAGCGGCAGCAGCGGCAGACCCGGCGGCCTTCTGGGACTTGCTGCTCGGCTCCCGCTACCAGAGCACGCTGGGCGGCAAGCAGGCCGCTGCCGCCGAGGAGCTGGGCAAGGGCAAGCGCTCCCGCACGCGAGTCAACTATGTCGACGCCGGCGACGACGACTTTGACGACAGCGACGAGGGAGGAGCGGGGAGGGGAGGCAGGAAGCGGAGGCAGCGGAGCGCCAGCTTTGACGGCGACGAGCACGACGAGGACGGGGACGGCACAGGCCGCGGCGGCGGCGGCGGCGGCGGCGGCAGGCGCCGCTCCAGGCAGCAGCCTGAGCCCCTCGCGCCGCTGCCGCCGCCGCTGCCTCCGCTCTCGGCGCTCGCGCCCGACCCTGCGACTGGGCTCATGCAAGGGCTCGACGCAGCGACCAGGGAGAGGTTCGGGGCGGCCCTGCTGACCTTCGGCGCCAGCCTGCTGCGGGAGGCCTTGCGCGGCGGCGGCGGCGGAGGATGGGGCCACGACAGGGTTGCAGCGGCGATGCTCACGTCGGTCGTCACCGGCGGCAGCGGCCTGTCGGCGGCCTCGACCTCGGCCGCCGCGACCGCGTCCCATGCCTTTGCGAACCTCCGCGCCTACGCCGCCGTGGCCGCCAGGCTGCTGGACGCGGGGGAGAGGGCGGTGGTTGAGTCCGCCGACGCGGCGGCTGCCGTCGCGGCCGTGGTCCCGAGGGCCTTTGTGCCTCCTGCCGTCGCTGCTGCCGCTGCCGGCGGAGGAGGCGGAGGAAGCGACGGCGGCGGCGCAAACGCAGCCGCTGACGCTGCTGCTCCCGCCCCTGCTCCTCCTGCTCCCCCCGTCGCCTCCTGGCTCCCCTCGGCACTCCACCGCCTGCGCCGAAGGGCGGGACGCACTGAGGTCATCCGCTCGCTGGCCCCGGCGCGCGTCGCCGCCGTCGCCAACGAGATGCGGAGGCTGCAGCGGTTCCAGCGGGAGGTCGCGGCGGCCGAGGCGGCAGAGGCGGCTGCGGCGAGCGGCGGCGGTGCTGCTGTCCCCCCGCCTCCGCCGCCTCCTCGAAGGACCTACCCTCCGCCCACAGACCCTGCCTTCCTCGCCGCGGCGCAGGCCTCGGCGCAGGTCGACCTCGACGTGCCCCCGATCCGCGGGTGGAAGGGCCTCGAGCACGACACGGCGCTGCTGGCGGTCGACCCTGGCGCGGCCTCGGCGCTCGAGGCAGCCGCCGCCGCTTCCGCTGCCACGGCGAACAAAAACAACCACCCCCACCAGCAAAGCTACGACCCCTTCTCGCTGCCCGAGGTCGCCCGCTCCCTCGCCGCCAGCCTCCAGGCCACCGCGGCCACCTCGGGGCTGACGCAGCAGCAGTGGAACGGGTTCGCGAGACAGCGCGTCGAGGCGCTCGCGGCGCTCGAGGCCGACGAGCGCGCGCGCGACGCGACGCCGACGGCGTTTACGCAGGAGCACGCGCGGGCGCGGCTGGAGCACGAGGTGACGACGAACGAGAGCGTGGAGTGGGCGGCGCCGCAGCCGCGGCTCCCGGAGCCCGTGGCGGGGTGGAGGTGAAAAGAAAGAAAGAGAGAAGAGAAAGAGGTGGAGAGAGAAAGAGTCCTTTTTTGCTTTTGCTTTTTGCTTCTTTCGCGGCTTTTCTCCCCCCCCGCTTCCCGCAAGCAAGCGAGCACAACGTCTGTCGCTTTGATTTATTGTATATAAACTCCGACTTTCTTTCTGAATTCAATGTTCATTCCACACTCTATTGCTCGCTCTCTCTTTCTCTCCCTTTCGCAACTGCAAAAAAAAACAAAAAAACACTCTCCATTTCTCTTCCTCTCTCTCTCTTCCCCCCCTCTTCTCTCTACTCCTTCATCGCATCATCAGCAGATGCTCCCCCGGCGACGACCCCGGCCTCCTCCGTCAGGTCCTCGCGCACGAACAGGTACAGGAAGCCCAGATCCGTGGGGACCCGCGCGCTCTCGGCAACCTTGTCGTCGTTGAAGAGAACCCACCTCACTCCGCCATTCCCGCTCCCGCTCCCGCCGCTCCCGCTCCCGCCGCCATTCCCGCCCCGCCTCGCGTGCGTCACGTAGTGCCCGCAGGCGGTGGAGCGTCCCATGTGGGAGACGACCGCGGCGAGGCGGTAGGTGGAGCGCGCGGGGTCGTCGAGCGGCGGGAGGGAAGGGTGGGGAGGAGAGGAAGAAGAAGAAGGTGCAGCAGAGGAGGAGGGTTCGCCTTCCGTGGTGGCGTCCCGCTCGACCTCGGCGACCGCGGCGTCGAGCCCGCCGTCGGCCCTCGAGAACAGCCAGTCCGCCGCCCTCTCCAAAGAGCCCCCGCAGGCCCTGAGGGCGGCGGCGCCCTGCCTGGGCTCGAAGCCCATCCCCTGGAGCATCGCCAGGGAGTCGGGGTCGGCTTCCTCGAGCGGGGTCTTTTTCTTCTTTTGAAGTTCGGCGGCGGCGGCGGAAGGAACTTCGGTGCCGGTTGAGGTCGAGGTCAGAGGAGGAAGAGGGTCGTTGAAGTCCGCGTCCTCCATGTGAGCCAGCACCCACTCCATCGCCCCCTCGACGCCGGCCCCGGCGTTAGAAGCGGTGGCGAGCACGGCGCGCTTGGACCCGTTCTCGGAGAAGCCCATGGCGACGAGCGAGGCGACGAGCTCGGGGTCGGGCTCCGAGGAAGCAGCGGGAGCTTCGGCAGTCGTCGCCGCCGTCGCCGCCGCCGTCGTCGTCGCAGCAGCAGCAGCGTTTTCTTCCCCTCTCGCCTCTTCGGGCTGTAGCACCTCCCCCGGCTGCGGTCCTTTGCCCCTCAGCGCAGCCAGGTCGATCGTCGCCGGAACGTCGACCAACACCTCGAGCTTGCGAGGAGTCCAGTCCGAGGCCACATAGTACCTCTTGAGCTGGATCGCCAGAAACGGGGGAAAAGTCGCCAGCCGCTGCTGCCTCTTGGCGGTGACCGCGACGCCGCCCGCCGCCGCGGAGCGGTACCCTTCGACGGTCTCCTCGGCGGCCCACTTGGAGAGGCAGGCAGAGAGAGGCACGCGGGGCAGGACGGGCTCGCTGTCCTTGTCCTTGTCGTCGGCGTCTCCTCTCTTTCTGGCTTCGGTCGCCGCGGTCGTCGCCGTCGTCGTTGCCGCTGCCGGCGCTTTCTCTTTCTCTTCCGCTCCTCCCGCCGCCGTCGCATCGATAACCGCCTCCGCCTCTTTCTCTCCACCATCGCCACCGACCTTCTCATCACCGTCACCGATGTAAGCCTCGGCGCCGGCGGCCTCGACCCTCGCCCTCTTGGCCGCGCGCGCCGCGGCGGCCTCGACCTCGGCGGCGTTGGTCGCGGCCTCGAGCGGGATGTCGAGCGACAGGACGTTGGCGTCGGCGGTGCCGTAGCGGACGGCTCCCGTGGCGCCGCAGGTGAGCTTCTCCTCGACGGCGAAGCGGAGGGCGTCGGCGGTGGGGCGAGCAGAGGAGGAAGAAGAAGTCTCACTTCTTCCTCCTCCGCTCTCGCTCCCGTTTCCGAGGACAAACGGCCCGAGCCCGCGCGCCTCGCCGCCGGCCCTCTCGGCCCTCGTCAGCCTCTCGAGCAGGTGCTGCAGGTACTCGACGGCGTCCTGCTGGCGCACCCCCGAGAACTCAGGGTGGCCCGCGCCGGCGGCGCGCTTGAAGGCGGAGGGGCGGACGGCGGCCTTGCGGGCCATTTCCTTCTCTTTCGGAGAAGCGGGAGCGTCAGCGGCGGCGGCGGCGGCGGCGGCGGCACCAGCATCGGTGTCTTCTTTCCTCGCCTTCCTCTCCTCCACTTCTTCTTCTTCCTCGCGCGGGTCCTTGCCCGTCTTGCCTTCGACCATGGCGCTCACGAGCTTCGCGGTCTGGGCAAGCAGGTCGGACGAGGCGTCGGCCGGGGCCGTTTCGAGAAGTCGCAGGGCTTGCTGCCCCGAGTACCGGGCCCGCAGCGGGGGCAAGCAGTAGAGGGCCTGCAGCACACTCGCGACGTAGCACGAGTTGCCCAGGTTGGTCATCCCCACAAGCCCTCCCGGGCCACCGAGCCTCTTCAAGGGACCGGAAGCACCTCCAGATTCCGTGATTCGGTCGAACTCGAAGGAGAGATTCAGGTCGACCTGCATCTCCGCCACCGTCTTGTCAGTCTTGGTGAGTTCTCCGGCGTTGATCCCCCAGTGCTTGAGGTGCCTGCGCAGCTCCGGGTCCAGCACCATGTCGTCCTCGTCGGCGGCGTACGAGTAGACGTCCCCGCCGCCGTCGGGCGTGATGGTGCCCAGCTTGACAGCGAGGGGGTAGCGTTTTCCGGTCTCTTCATAGTGCTTGAGGGCGGCGCCGCTGCCTCCGGTCCCGTCCCAGTTGGCCCGACCGCCGCCGACGTAGCCCTGGTGTCGGTGTTATTGGCGGTGTTGTTGTTGTTGTTGTTTTGAGAGAGAGAAAGAACGAGAGGTTGAGGTGAGGTCTTGGGAAAAGAAGAGAAGAGAATAAGAAAAAACTTTTTCAAAAAAGAAAAAAAAGAAAACTTTCAACCTTACCGTCGAGAGGTTCAGCCACAGGTTCTCCCTCATCCCGCTCGCCTCGCACTCCCACAGCTCCGGGTTGGGAGGGACACTGCGCCCGAACCTTCCCAGCCCCACCTCGAGCTGAGGGAGGTCGGCGGCGTAACGAGAAACGCGCCTCTCGCCTTCCTCCCAGGCGGCGGCGTTGTCGGCCGCCGCGTCCGCCGCCGTCGCCGAGGTCCTGGTCGTCGCCGCCTCCACCGCCTGCAGGACGAGTTCAGGCAGGTCAGGGTTGGGCAGAGCGATGGAGACGCGCTGCGGATAGACGAGCAGCGCGGCGTCGGTCTCCGCCCTCGTGTCGGGCCCTTCGGGGCTGAACCCGCCCTCGACGCCGATCGCGAGCTTCGACGGCCTCTTCTCCTCCTTTTCGTCCCCTTGTTCTTCCTCTGCCTCGACTGCCACCTTGCGGGATTTGAGGTGGAGGTAGAGCCTGGCCCCGGAGCGCCTGGCGTCGAGGTCGAGCGCGTCCTCGCCGGCGGACTGTTTGAGTTGAATTGCGTTGCGTTTTTTTTCCCGGAAAAGGTCGAGAGGGTGAGAAGACGACGAGAGGCATTCGATCGTCGAAAGATCGAGATCGATGCGCCATCAATCATCTTCATCTCTCTCTTTCTACCCCTCTGCCACCAAACTACCATCCCCACAAACACACCTGCCACGTGCTCAGGTTGACGTAGAGCCCCCCCGGAGAGAAGGGCGTGTCGAAAGAGTAGACGGACTCGTCCCTGTGGACGCGCGAGGAGGACGACGACGAAGGGCCCATCAGCGGTTTCGCCTTCATCGCCTCGCGGACGAGGTCGAGCTGCTGCTCCGAGGTGGGGGCCGCTGCTGCTGGGGCAGAGGTTCCAGGCTGAGAGTTTGACATGGTGGTGAGGCTAGCTCGGTGTTCGGAGGAGAGATAGACAGAGAGAGCGAGCGCGCGCCTTCTTCCTCTGAAGAAAGAAGAAAAAAAAAAGGGGGAAATGAAAAAAAGCAATGGATCTCAGAAAACGAAGACGAAGAAAGAAAGGAACAATCGAGCAAAAAAGGGCCGTCACTCGAATGAACCCATCGAGCGTCTGCCCTCGCTCGTCCTGCTCACTTTCATCCCGCGCTGCTCTGAGACTGCAGAAGACGTCAAGAAGCTCCCTCACGGCGAAATTCGAGACCAGCGGAGGTAGAGCGATGACCGTGGCACCACCGTGCGAAGCGAAGCGATCGAACGGCAAGGGCGAGAACGCTCTCGCGGCCTCTTCGACGACTCCACCGACCTCCTCTTCCTCTCCTCCCCCGACCGCCCTCACCTGCGTCAGCTGGGACATCGACGGCACGATCCTGCGCGCCAAGGGCGACGTGGCCAACAAGCTGCACCATCGCGCCTTCTCTCACGCCTGGAAAGAGGTAAGGAAACAAGAAGAAGCGGCGGAGTGTGAAGTTGTTCAAAACCACTTCGACCCTCTTTCGACCTTTCTTTTTCCTTCTCATCAAAACCTTCTCTTTTTTCTTTCTCTCCTTCCTCTTTCAAAATAAAAAAATCAGACATTCGGCCTCGACTTCCACATCCGCGAGATCCCGCACCAGGGGTCCACGGACCCCCTGATCATCCTCTCTGGCGTCAGGGAGGCAGTGGCGCGGCGGAAGAGGAAAGAAGAAGCAGAAGGGAAAGGAGAAGATGGAAGCTCTTCTCCTTCTCCCTCTTCTCCTACCTTTTCGCACGAGGAGGCCTTCGCCCTGCTCAAGCAGGCCGAGAGAGCGATGACCTCCTTCTACGAGGCCGCGGCCACCGACGCCGCCGTGGCTGCCGAGGGCCTCGCGCTCCTGCCCGGGGTGGAGGCGCTGCTGGAGAACCTGGCTGCGAGGGAAGGCGTTGTGCAGGCGCTCGTGACGGGGAACCTGCAGCCCATCGGGTGGAGGAAGGTAGAGACCCTGGGAGTTGCGCGCCACTTTGACGAGATTGTTCTGAGCAGCGGCGAAGACGGAGGAGGAGGAGGAGGAGGAGAAGGGGAAAAGAAGGGTCGAGTCGGAGGGTTCGGCAGCGACTTCTGCTCGAGCGAGGAAGCGGCGATCGACGAGCCCTGGAGGGACCGCGCCCGCTTCATCGAGGTCGCGGCCGAGAGGGCGCTCCGCACCGCCGCCGCCGCGAAGTTGGCCTGTTCTCCATCGCCTCCCTCTGTTGCCCGGAAGGTCCACGTCGGGGACACGCCGTTCGACCTCAAGGCGGCGCGCGCGGCCGGAGCGCTGCCCGTCGGCGTCGCTACGGGCGTCTTCTCGAGGGGCGAGCTCGAAGCCGCGGGGGTTCCGGGCGCTGTCATCTTGGACGATTTGTCAGACCTGGAGGCGTCGCTCAGGGCGATGGGGTTTTGATGATTGGTTTTTCTGTAAGGTTAGCGAAGAAGACGAGGAAGACGAAGAGGAAGAGAAGGTGGAGAGATAGGGTCGAGGTCGAGAGAGAGAGTTTCGACGGAAAACGAAAAGAAAAACTCAACTCTTTCAAATTCACTTCTTTTTTCTTTATTTTTTTCTTCTCTCTTCCCGACTCGTTCTGTGTCTCTCCCACGGCTCCTCTCGGCAGCACCCTCGGCAGAACCCTCCCCCCCTTTTCAATCCCCCCCTCTCTCTCCAAACGACAATGTCGGCCCAGGAAGAGGGCACGAAGGAGCAGGACAAGTACCTCCCCATCGCCAACATCGCCCGCATCATGAAAAAGGCCCTGCCTCCAAATGCGAAGGTGGCCAAGGACGCCAAGGAGACAGTCCAGGAGTGCGTGAGCGAGTTCATCTCGTTCATCACGTCCGAGGTGCGTTGAGGGTGATGGAGAGAGAGAAGGGGAGGAGGAAAACGGGAAGCGATTCTGGAAATCGATCTGCTTGCCGCCGGCGACCAAGTTTTTTTTCTTCCTTCGTTTTTCGTTTCGTCGCTTCGTTCAACCTCTTCCACCTCTCGTCTTCTTCTTCCATACTCTCTCGCCGCGCATCGAGACCAACCCCCCCAACGACGCCAAATGCTCTTGCCTAGCACTCACATGAAATGAAAACAAATCGAAATAATAAAAAACACAGGCATCTGACAAGTGCCAGCGAGAGAAGCGCAAGACGATCAACGGAGACGACCTGCTCTGGGCTCTCTCCACTTTAGGATTCGAGTGCTACGTCGACCCCCTCAAAGCGTATCTGGCCAAGTACAGGGAGTCGGAGAAGAACGCAATGGCTGCCGGAGGAGGGGGAGGGGGTGCAACAGGGAAGGGAGGGGATGAAGGGGCGGGGCCGAGCGGAGGGGAGACTGACTAGAAAGAGAGAGCTTTTTTTCGTTTTTCTTTCTTTTCTTTTCTTTTCTTTTTTGCTTTTCTCTTCCCCGCAGTCCCGAGGGGGCTTCTGCGCCCCTCCTTGTTCCCCTTTCTGCTCTTCTCTGTAACATGCTTCTGAGTCTTTCTTTTCTTTTTCTTTTTTTTGGATCGAGTTTTCGTCGTCGTTAAAAGTTTCAGTTCTTGTTTCGTTCTCTCTCTCTCTCTTACACACGCGTTTCTCTCTCTATCAATTCATCTCTCCCTCTCATTCCGCCTTGCTCGAAGCAGACGAAGAAGACGAAGAAGACGAAGAAGGCGGCACCTGCTTCGGCGGCTCCGCACCCGAAGAGGGCTTCTTCGCTCCCTCCGCGCCTGCTCCTCCTCCGTTCCCGTTCTTCGTGCTGCCGGCCTCGGCCTCCTCTATCCACCCCTTGATCGTCTTGGCGTTCCGCCGGAGCTGCGCCGCGCCCTGGCGGACGTCGCGGCGCATGAGGTAGTAGATGGAGCCGACGCCGACTGTGTGGGGTTTGGTTGGTGGTGGGGCGGGGTTGAAAGGGAGAGCGGAGGTGGAGGAGGTGAGAAGAGGAGTCGTCGAGAGGTTCGTCGAAGAAGCGTCGTTGAGAATCGCCCGCGAATCGCGCTTCTTCCGCGCTTCCGTCCTCTCTTCCGATCACACTCACCTATTGTGATGGCAAAGTTGGTCCACGCCATTGCGGGGGAGAGGGCTGAATGCGCTCGGAGACGCTTGAAAAAAACGAGGCGCGTGAGAGATTGGCTAGAAAAAGAATGCTCTAACTCGATCTCTGACGACGAATGGGCTTTGTGAATCCGCTTGCTTTTCGCTTGCTTGCCAGCTTGTTTCTCCTCGCTAGCGTGCAGAGAACGACGCGACGGCGACGCTGAAGTATCAGCGACCGCTTGATGAGATCGAGCGGGTGCGGAAGAGTGAAGAGAGAAAGAGAGAAAGAAGGAAAGAAGAAGTTTTTTTTTTTCGACGTTCAGAAGACTTCTGAACGTCCTCACTTCAAGTGAAAACATTTTCAATGGGGGGTTTTGATACAAACAAAAAAAACGGGAACAGCGCGGCGGACAGCGCGGGCGCGTGCGTTTCAATGAAAAAGTGGGGGGGGGAAGGCTGCTGTTGTTGCTGCTATTGTGCGTGCGGAGGGTGTGTAGATTTGAGTTGAAAACAAAAGAAAGCAAAAGTTGGAGGAAACGCAGGAGGTAGTGGTCGAGGTTTCTTTCTTTTTTTTTAACTGTCTTCCTCCTCTCCTCCCTCTTCTTCCTCTCCCGCTTCTTCGTGCCGCAGCGCCAGCGCCGCGTTCGCTGCCCCCAGAAGATCGACGTTGGTAAAAGCGAAGCCCTCCCCTAGAGCCTCGGAAGCAGCCAGGGCAGCAGCGGCAGCGGCAGCGGAGGCAGTAGCAGCGGCAGAGGGGCCCGCGGAGGCGAGGGGCGTGATGACAGAACACGTCGTCGTCTTCGTCGTCGTCGTCCCCTCTCCTTCTTCCCCTTCCTGCTGCTGCTTCAGCAGCGCCCTCGCCGCAGCGGCGGCAACGCCTCCTCGAGCAGCAGAAGCGGAAGTTAGAGAAGTCGAAGAGGAGCCGGCGTCGAGCGCCATCGATGCTTTCGAGACCAGCCTCCTCTCTCGCGCGGCGGGCTCGAAGTAAGCTGTGTCCTCCTCGGAGGCCAGAGAAGGGACGAAGGCCGGGGGCAGCACTGCTGCCTTTTTCTTGCTCTTATTCTTGTTCTTGTTGGGAGAAGCCAAGGGGGGAGAAGGAGCCGGGGAGCAGGGGCCGGAGGTGGAAGGAGGAGCAGGAGCGTCGTCGTCGCCGTCGCCGTCACCGCCATTCTCTCCACTTCCTCCTCCGCCGCTTCCTCCGCCGCTTCCTCCGCCGCTTCCTCCGCTCCCGCCAGAGAGCAGCGCCTCCCAATCCACGCATGAGAACCACGGGTGCCCCTTCACCTCCCCGGCTCCCTTGGCCCCGAGCCTCGTCCGAGGGTCCGGGTCCAGCAGGCGCTCGATGAGGTCGCGAGCCTGCGGGCTGAGGGGCGGGGGAGAGTCCTCGAGCTCGTCGTCGTCGAGGTCGAGGTCGAGGTCGAGGTCGAGGTCGAGGTCGAGGTCGAGGTCGAGGTCGACGTCGCCGTCGTCGTCGTCGAGACCAAACTCAACCCCGAGGTCGAGCTCGCCTCTTCTTCTCTCCCTCTTCTTCTTCTCCTGCTTCTCGGCAGGCCACGCCACCCTCCTCGACAGCACGTTGTCGAAGATCTCCTCGGGGGTCGCGGCGTTGAACGGCGGCGAGCCCGTCAGCAGCTCGAAGAGCGTCGCGCCGAGCGACCACCAGTCGACTGCCGGGCCGTGGCCGGTCCCCAAGAGGAGCTCCGGGGCGAGGTAGTCCGGGGTGCCCACCACGCGGCCCTGTTGGTTTTGCTGCTGGTGCTGATGCTGCTGTGGAGAAGAAGAAAGAACAGGAGAGGAGGAAGAAGAAGAAGAAGAAGAAGTGGCGTTTTGAGTTTCTGCTCCTGCTTCTTCCTCTCCTCCACCTCCACCTCCGCCTCCGCCTTTCCCGCCCCCCAGCGCCGCAGCCCTGTCCACGACCCCGGCCACCGACAGCCCGAAGTCCGCCAGCTTCACGTGCCCGTCCGCGCCCACCAGCAGGTTGTCAGGCTTCACGTCTCGGTGCACGACCCCCAAGGCGTGGCAGTGCTCGAGCGCCAGCGTCGCGCCCGCGGCGACCGCGCGCGCAGCCTGTTCCGGCAGAGAGCCGACGGCCCGGAGCAGGCAGGCGACGTCGCCTCCGGGGGCGTACTCCATGACAATGTAGGCGCAGTCTGCCGAGGCGAAGGCGTAGAAGGCCGCGATGACGAAGGGGCAGTAAGGGGGAGGGGGAGGAGAACAGTTGGTGGAATTCTGATTGTTGTTGTTGTTGTTGAGATCGGAGATTGCGGAGAAGCTCCCGCTGGCGGCCGCGAGCGCGTCCCTCTCGGCCCTCGCGCTCGAGACAGCGTTCCTCCTCGCGAGGTCCGCGAGGCGCATCGCCTTGACCGCGTACAGGTCGCCCGTGGCTTTCTTGCGGGCGAGGTAGACGCGGCCGTAGGCGCCGCGGGAGATAGGCTTGAGGACCTCGAAGTCGTCGATGGTCGGCTGCTGCAAAAGGGGAGGAGGAGGAAGCGGCGGCGGCGACTGCGGCGGAGAGGAAGGAGAAGGAGAAGGAGAGGAGCGAGTCTCTCGCCCTCCTTCGCCTCGCTGCTGCTGCTTCTCTTCTTCTTCTTCTTCTTCTTCTTCTTCTTCTTCTTCTTCTTCTTCTCCGGCGGTGGAGGCAGTCGCGGCAAAGAAAGGAGAGTCCGGAGCAGCCCTCTGCTGCTGCTGCTGTTGCGGAGGGGCGAGGGGAGAAGAGGCCGCCGAGGAGGCGAGCATCGCAGCAGCAGCAGCCGCTCGAGCAGCGGCAGCGCAGCTCACGGTGTGGGCGGCCAGCGCCGCCGGCGCCACCGCGCCCTCGCAGATCCTGCAGACGATCGTCGTCCCAGCGAGCCCGGGGGAGGGAGGGCGCGAAGGGGAGCGGGAGCGGGAGCGGGAGCGGGAGCCGGAGGGAGGGGGAGGGGGAGGCGAAGGCGAATGGAACCCCGCAGCCGCCGCCGCCGCCGCCGCCGCCGCCGCGGCCCGGAGCGACGGCGAAGCGGGGACGCTGCTGCTGCTGTTGCTGTTGCCTCCTCGCGGGGAAGGCCCCAAAGGGGAGCGAGCAAACGACGGCGAGCGATGATGGCTGCTGCTGCTGCCGGGAAGGGCAGCCAGAGGGGGAACAAAGGGCCTCGAAGAAGGGCGCGCCGCCGGCGAGAGCGACGATGACGGCGGCGGCGAATGCGGCAGAGGAGGAGCAACAGAAGCGACAACGGGAGCACCCGCGGCAGCGGCAACGGCGGAAGAGGACGCGAGCCTGTGCGGCGCCCTGCCGCTCCCGGGCACAGCAACAGAAGCACCAGCGGCGGCGGAAGCAGCTCTCAGCGAGGGGGGGCTCGAGGCGGCGTCCGGGGTCGAGGGCGAAGCCGGAGAGGAGGTGGCCGTGGAGGGAGCGGAAGCAGCAGCAACGGCAAGCTCGCTCTCTGTTGCTGCTGCTACCTTGACTTCTTCTTCTTCTCCTCCTCCTTCTCCACCGGCGCCGCCGCCGCCGCTGCTGCTGCTGCTGGTGGTTCCGAAGCCCAGAGCGGTGCGGAGGCGGGAAGCGAGGCTCTCGATCTGCCCGCGGGCGCGCCCCCCTTGCCTCGGCTGTTGAGGTTCTTCCTCAGTCGCCGTCCTCGTCGCTGTCGTCGTCGTCGTCGTCGAAGCGGCTTGCTCTTCCTCTTCGCCTTTTTCGTTCTCCGCCTCGACCGCAGCAGAAGCAGCAGAGACAGAAACAGCGTCGAGGGCCGCCTCCAGGGCGGTGGCGACGACTCTTCCCGGAGCCGCAGCGGCAGCAGAAGAGGAAGAGGGAGAAGAAGAAGAAGCTCCGGCAGCTTCGGCGAGGGCGGAGTCTTCCTCCGCCGCGGCAGCCGCAGCCTCTGTCGCGCCCCTCCACGACTGCTGCTTCTTGACCTTCGCCTTCGCAGCCGTCGCCGTAGCCTTCGACGCGGAGGGAGTGGGCCACAGGGCCGTCCTCGTCGAGTTCTCTCCTCTCTCTTCGCTGACCTCTCCTCCTCTCGAGCAACGGCCGCTGCGGGAGGGAGGGGGCAGCGTCAGCGCCCTCGCTATCGTCGCTGGGGACCGCGGCGAGTAGTGCTGCTGCGCCGCCGGCGCCACTGCTGCTCCGGGGGCAGCAGCGGCGGCCGCGAGGGCTCCGAGGGACAGGGGCGGGACTGTTTGGCGGAGGCCTCGCCGCTGCGCCGTCGCAGTAGGAGGAGGAGGCATCGGCAGAGGCGGCAGCCCCGGAGTCGCCGCCGCCGCCGTCGTCGCCGTCGTGAGCTCCCCCGAAGCAGAAGCAGAAGCAGAGGAAGAAGCGATCCCGGCTCTCCCTCCCTCTTCCTCCTGCGCCACGAGCCTGGAGCACCGCGTCAGCGCGAACAGCAGCCTGGTCGCGGCGCCGCGGGCCGCCTTGGCTGCAGAATCTGCGGAAGAGGAAGAGGGAGAGGAAGAGGAAGCAGAGGAAGAGGAAGACGAAGAGGAAGAGGAAGAAGCGGCGGCGGCGGCGGCGGCGGCGGCGGCGGCGGCGGCGGCGGAAGAAGCTCGGATCGCTTCGACCTCGTCTACCAATTTCCGCACGCAGCGCCGCAGCGCCTCGTCGTCGCGCTGCCCCGCCGCCTCCCTCGCGATCTCCACGAGGCGGGACAGGCCATAGTCGTTGTTCGGTTCGGAGGGAGAAGAGGTCGAAGTCGAAGAAGAGGAAGAAGGCTGCTGGTGACTCTCGACGAAAGCGCGGAGCTCCAGGGCGGACTCCCGTCGCGCCGCGGCGAAGGCCCTCGCGCCGTAGCGCCACGAGGAGGAGAACTTCTTCCTCCCTGCGAGCGGGGAGGACGCGGCGGGGAGGAGGAGCTTGGCGGCCGTCGTCGCGGGCGCCGGGCGCCTCTGCTGCTGCTGCTGCTGGGCGGCGAGCGGCGAGCCCGCGGCCGGAGGGGTCAGCAGCAGCAGCAGCGAGGTCGAAGGGAGGTTGCCTTCCCTCCTCCTCAGGCGAGCCGCTGCTCCCTTCGCTTCGTCGTCATCGTCGTCATCGTCATCAACTGCGCGCGTGCGTGGCGTCCTGGGCGTGTCCGGGGCCTGGCGGGATTTGAAGGTTGATTCAAAGAGGAAGAGGTTGAGAAAGAGCGAGAGAGCGAGAGAGAGAGAGAGAGAGAGAGAGAGAGAGAGAGAGAGAGAGAGAGAGAGAGAGAGAGAGAG